>Ga0209542_10001649_pt1 | contig 51836 bp, 56 predicted proteins | sample RifCSPhighO2_01_FD_184028 | JGI IMG/M metagenome (GOLD analysis project Ga0209542, IMG submission 184028) | Soil microbial communities from Rifle, Colorado - Rifle CSP2_plank highO2_0.1 (SPAdes) (version 2) | ecosystem: Environmental > Terrestrial > Deep subsurface > Rock core/Sediment ...
ACGTTGAACTCCTGGCGAAGTTATAGAATGAGATTTATAAAGTTTTGTGACCCGATAAAAATAGAAACAAATCGATAAGTATTTAAATAACAAAATCTCTACAATAAGTAGTGAGAATGTTATGGATGTAACAGGCTACAAAATACGACCAAGTAAACATTTTATCGCATCATGGATGAGAAAGTGGAATTATACGCTTGACGAATTAAGAAATGCAATAGAATGTGCTTATAAAATAGAAAAAGTAGGAAAATACAAGTACGAAGCTTATACAAAAGTAAAAAATGGAAGCAGAAAACTAATAATCGTCAAAGACGACATGTACAAAGAAATATTTGTAATAACAGGAGCTGAAGGAAAATGAGGAAATGCTTAAACTGCGAAAATGGAGAGTTAATTGCAGTAGAAGATATAACACTCGAAATAGAAGGCTATGTGTTTATACTCAAGGGCGAACGATGCATGAACTGCAAAGAGGAATTTCCCTACGAGCAGGAAACTGAAAAGACAATAAAAATCGCGCAGAAGTTAGGTGTTTGGCCCGAACCAATGAAGATGTACAGACACTTGTCAAAAAGCGGAAACGGATTGGTGTTCAGAATACCAAGTGATATAGAAAAGCAGATGAAACTAACTGAAAAGACAGAGATAGCAATATCAAAATTGGGAAATAAGATAGTAATCGAACAGGTCTAAACCTCCGTCATATCCCTCTTCACAAAAAAATCCAATGTCCAGTCATACGCAGTTTTCAGTTTATTTGCAGTTCCAATAATTTTAAACAAATAAATGGTTCTCATCAGCCACCACGCAAAAAAACCATGAATAGGAATGCCAAACAAAACGCCAGCACCCTTTCGCTTGCCGAGAGATAACAGAATACCACGCACTTTGTAGGTGAAAGGTTTCATTTTTTTTCCAGAGAGATGCAATGCAATATTTCCAGCAACGTGCTTTCCTTGCGTCGTTGCAACCTGTGCGAGCATAGGTAATTGATTGCTTTCACAAAAAGCGCAATCGCCAACAGCGAAAACAGTGTCATAACGCCGAACGCGCAAAAATTCATCAATAACAAAGAAATCTCTTTCATTCACAATCTTTGGGACTGTGACGACAGGAGAAGGCTTGACACCTGCAGTCCATATGATAGTCGCAGCATCAATCGTCTTGTCACCGACGACAACACTATTTTTAGAGACTTTGGTCACCAGACTATTGACAAGAACCTCAATCTCATGCTTGTCTAACTGGCGCTGTGCCTGTTTTTGAAGTTTTGGAAATTGAGACAGAACAACATCGCCAGCATGGACCAGAATAATATGAGGCTTGATATGATTGTTCGCATTGCTTTTCAGGATTTGATTGACAAACTCTTTGATTTCCAAACATAATTCGATGCCTGTCGGACCTGCACCAATAACAACAAATGTTGAAAAAGTTTCGTCATGGGTACAAAAATAATGTTCAAGCGATGTAATGAGATGATTTTTCAGCACTCGTGCATCCGCATCATTCTTCAGAGTAAGACAGTACTCAGCTCCTGACGTATTAAAAAAGTTTGCAGTCGAGCCGGTTGCAAAAACAAGATAATCATAAGACAAAACTTTTGTTTCAGTCTTTACCTTCTTTTTGTTCAAATCAACAGACAATGCTTTTTCACGAATAAATGTAAAGTTTTTACCTCGCAGAATTTCACGCAATGGCTCAGCAATGTTTGCAGGACTCAACGTACCAGTAGCAACTTCATGGAGCATCGGAACAAAAAGGAAATAGTTTGTATTATTGATAAGGGTGATGTGGATATCAGGATTGTGCCTCAATATGTTCAGCAGTCCACGCGCTGCATAAACCCCTCCAAAGCCGCCGCCGATGATGACAATATTTTTCATTTTGTCTTTCCCCGATGCCATTCAAAATGTCCATGAATTTTCTTGTCCACAACAGCAATTTTGTTATTAAGATGAAGAAGATACCCGCCGATACTAAAGGTTATCGTCAGGTTTAGTACCACTAAGCCAAGGATAATATTCTCAATACTCCAAGTCCCGCCCAAAAGATATCGGACAAGTTGAACGATGAGAACACCTGCAAGTACATAAGCAATGATATGCGCAATGATTGACAAAAGTTCATAAATTTCCATAGAGACGATATAACAAAACAGTGAGCGCGAGAATGATAACTATAAAAAGAACAATGAGAGTCACTTTAAGAAAAAATGTTCCATCATCTGTTTTCATAGTAAAAAGTAACAGAATGAACTATATAAAGATTACACAATGCAAATGCAATGAAGGGAATGTAAACTTCTACGAATGGCGAACACTTCACGTTTGTTCGTGGTAGTCGTTTGAGCAGAAGGAAGGCGAAAAAAATACGTAACTTTTTTTTTTCTTCCTTTCGTAGCAACAAGACTGGGAGTTCATAGATACTTTGTGCGAAGATTATCTGGCGTTCACGCTTCAGTTGATTTACCCACATGAGCAAGTTGTCCATAGTTACATAATCTTCTTATCACGCAATTCCCACACATCGGTTTCCTCGGCAAACAGACATTTTGTCCATGCACAACAAACAATTCATTGATATCAAGCCAATATTTTCTCGGAACAACGTTCATTAACTCTCGCTCAGTTTCTTCAGGAGTTTTTGTTTTCACTAATCCAATACGGTTACTAATCCGGTGAACGTGAATGTCAACGGGAATACACGGCTTTTTGAACGCATATGCTAACACACAGTTCGCAGTCTTTCGTCCAACGCCCGGCAGTTCAATCAATTGCTCGAGAGTGTCTGGAACATTTCCATGATACTTTTCAATAAGAATTTCGCACAATTTTTTTATACTGCGTGCTTTTATTCGGTAAAAACCAACAGGAAAGATAAGCTTCTCAATCTGCTCAACACTTAATGAAACGAAGTCCCGAGGTGCTTTGTATTTCTGAAACATTTTTTCTGCCAAGGGCATGGTCGTACTATCTTTTGTCCGCGCGCTCATCACCGTTGCAACAAGAATCTGGAACGGCGTATATTTTCGTTCAAAGTCGCCGAGCATGGTTTTGTGTTGTGTACGGAGTGCTTGAATAATTGAAATAGTTTTCATAATAGAGCAATAAACTCATCTCGTGTAAGACGAGCCTGACGCATAATTTCAAGAAGTGTACCTTTGTCTATCTCTTTATGTAACGGAACAACAGTAGAGAGCTTTTTACCAGGAGTTTCTTTGACAAGAATAACATGACTCCCTCTTTGGCGAACAGATGTAAAGCCAACACGAGAAAGTGCTTTTATAACCTCTTTACCCGACAAGTTGGGCAGCTTTGCCATGGCGTACCTCTATGCTTGTGACAAGAGCATCTTCATTGCCAACACCTTCTGGAATACCCATGACATCGATATGCAATTCGACTGCTTCTTTAAGATTTGAAACAGCTTCTTCAATTGTTTTTCCTTGGCTGACAACATCCACTTCAGGACATAGTGCAACATACTGACGTTCGCCTTTCTTAATAATAGCTGTAAGCTTCATATAAACAAAAGAGGCGAGCGGGTTTAAAAATCTGTCGCCACGTTTAAGCGAATTGTGCAAAAACTAGCTAAATTCACCATGTTTCGACATTGAGTCCATGCACGGTAAGAAAATGCTTCAAATTTCGCGTCACGACAGTTGCATCGTGAGCAAGAGAAATACCTGATATCATCTCATCAAAAACACCAATTGGACGTCCAAGCTTTGTAAGTTCTTCCTGGAGTTTCACGGTATGCTCAACAGCATCTAAGTCATAAACAAACACTGGTAACGACCGAAGCAACAGTTGAGCAGTTTGATATCGACGACCGCCTAATCCACCTTGAACAGTACCAGCAAGAACCTCGTGTGCAGTCAACGCAGTAGTGGCGAGCGACTCTCCAGACGACTGGAGCATTGCAATCGCGTGCTTTGCTGCAGAGTCATTTTTAAGGAGTGCAATCAGTATGTCGCTGTCCAATATTTTCATTTTGTGCCACGCTGCTCCCAGTCTTTCTGAACACGACAACGCTCACTCTCCATTGCCTCACGCAGACGCCTGTCTTCTTCAGATGTGAGCTTCCACGCTCCGGCAAATTTCAGCAAATCAGGCTGCTTCTCACGAAGAAGACGCTGAAAAAGAGCACTAAAGCTCTCGCTGCGCCCTTTGATACCAGAGAGCTGTTCGTACACGCCTGTTTTGATGGTAATGGTTTTGGATGCCATAACTAAGTGTATGTTGAACATATATTTAAATATTATAGCTAAGGCGGCTAAGGTTCAGAGATGTGTCATAAAAAATCAAGTAAAAGAGTCTTTTTTCCTTTTAATCGTAATTTTCGAATTCCATAAAACATCAAATTGTTCTTGATACATCCGATGAAGTGCAGGGATTTCATATAAGAATGTGAGTGCAGGCATCGGAACAGATATGGTTGAAACAGATACGCAAACGAAATCGACATTCAATACGGGATTGTATGGGAAAATAACATTCTGATGACGTTTTCCAAAGAACAAAAAGAACAAGTAACGCGCCAGCTTCAATCGCACGATAATGGTAGTCGTTGGAGCAGAAGGAAGGCGAAAAAATATGTAAAACGTTTAATTTTTTTTCTTCCTTTCGTAACAGCAGTAACGAGTTACGGAGCCGTGCAAATATTACACAACCTCAAACGTCTTGAGTATGGGATGTTTGTAATCTTTGACAGGAAACTCTTCCAGATACAACAACGTCGCTTCTCGTAGATTATCAAGTGCTTTTTCGACTGTTTCGCCCTGACTAACAGTACCAATTTCAGGACATCGCGCTACAAACATATCTTCTTCCTGAACAATAACAGCAGTTGATTTTTTCATAAAGAAACATATAGAGAAGTAACTATTTAAATTTTCCATTCCTTTTCCAGTGATACAAAAACTGCTGTGCATAGCCTGCATGTTCGCCAAACCGACCACGTGCAAATGCAGAAAGATGTTCATACGTTTTTTTTCGTTTTCCATAGTGTTCTACCAAAACTTTTTGCATCCATGTATCGATAGGAAATGCAGACAAGTGGTCACAAGAAAAGAGTAAAACACAATCAGCAATTTTAGGTCCAACACCCGGCAGCTCCATGAGCGCAGCATGAGCATCTTCATATCGTAATTTTTTTAGTTTATGTAAAAAACTTGTCGTGACGATGTTATTTACCGCATGAATGTATGTTGCGCGAAAACCAGTTCCGCATTTTCGTAGTTTTTCAACATTATTTATTTCGCCAATTTCTGGAAATAAATGCACTCCTTCTTTTTCAGAGCCGAAGGCTTGAGCAATATTGTTCAAATCTCGTTTAATACGTGGAATGTTTGTTGCACTCGAACACAAAAAAGACACAAGACATTCCCAAGTGTCCTGACGCAATAAGCGCAAATCTGGATAGGCAGCAATTGCAGCACCAACAGTTTTATCTTGTTGCAGCGCTGAAAGAATAGATTTATAATTATCATCCAACCGAAAAAAAGACGAAAAATTTTCTTTTGAAATTCCAGAAAAGCTATTATCTGCACGAACTAAAAATGAATGTTTTCCGTGAACGATTCGATAAGCATCATCTTCTTTCCAATACCTAAAGATTTGACCACTATCCAAAGTTGCAGGGATGTTAATCATGACAATGCCGTGCAGAAATCATTAAATAAACATTTGCTTTTGAATGTGTATGCCACAGTGGAAAATGAGCAAGTACACGAGTTTATTGGACGATATTATTCAAACACAAATTCCCGTCAGAGTAGAAGGCTGGGCAAGAACTTTTACTGTGCGAACGAGGGTTGATGAGAACAAAGCACAAACATGTGTTTTTAAGCATGAAAGTCCAGGAACTACAATCCGCGTTCAGATATTTACTTCATAATCGAAACGCCAATACACGCAATGATTCAACATTATGAGATTATTAATAGAATATTGAAAGAATTTGGCATTCATCCAACAGAAGCTTTCGAACGACATTGTCGCGCATATGATACAAACAATAATCCTTGACTGGTACAAAACGAACAAACGCAATCTTCCGTGGCGTCATACAACCAATCCGTATCACATTCTTGTATCGGAAATGATGCTCCAGCAGACACAGGTCGACAGAGTCATTCCAAAATATAAGCATTTTCTTCAAACATTTCCAACGCTGCAAGCTCTTGCAAACACATCTCCAGCAGAGGTCATCAACGAATGGGCAGGCTTGGGATACAACAGACGTGCATTATATCTCCACAAGTTCGCACGTGCCGTTGTCGATAAATTTGCCGGAAAAATTCCAGACAATCGAGAACAGTTAATGACGCTGCCCGGCATTGGTCCATACACATCGCAAGCAATCCGCTGTTTTGCATTTGGAAAAGACGTTGAGGTCGTTGACATCAACATCAAACGAATTTATTCCAGAATATTTTTTCGCGGCGAAGGAAGCGGACAGGAATTGCAGAACATCGCACGACATCTGATACCAACGGGAAAAGGAGTTGAGTGGAACAATGCGCTGATGGATTTCGGCTCGATGGTATGTACAGACGTGCCAAAGTGTACAAGCTGCCCACTTACAGAGCAGTGCAGCGCATACAAAGCAGGTACGCCCGAAAAATATGTGAAACCAAAGCAGCAATCGAAGTTCATTGGCTCGAACAGATATTATCGGAGTTTAGTCATTAAAGAGCTGAGAAAAGATAAAGAATTTTCATCATCGATTATTGGCATTAAGAAACTAAAGCCGAAAGAAAAAACAGATGAATGGTTTAATACAATAATTGAAAGCCTTGAAAATGATGGGTTGATTGTAAGAAAGAATGATACGTTGTCATTGCCAAAATAAAAATAATTCAAAATGTTCATACTTTTATAATTTTATCACACAACTGGGCAATTTCTGCTCGTACTTCTTTATTTGTTTCTGCTTCTAATGAAATTAATAACCCAGATACATTGTTTATTCGCATTTTTGTCAAAATCGAGTGAATAAACTTTACAAGGGTATTTGGTTCGTTGTGAATCAGCATGGTATTAATTGAGTCAATGAAAACAAATTGTTTATCTTTCATACTTTCCATACATATGCTTAATGAAATTGATATATCAGTTAATGAAGAACTACTTGACATATGAATAACCCGGCCATTTTCCTGTTTATCCTTCTCTGTTTCTTGGCAACAGGTACATAATATCATCAATTTGCTTATATCAATATTATTCTTTTTGTATAAACTGAGCAAGTTTTTGCATGGTCTGGAGGTTGATAAGATAATTTGGGTGTACTTTTTATCACTAAGCCACTTCACTGCGGCAAGATGCACTTCCAAGATTTTTGAAGCAGTTGTTTCTATTAAAACAATTGCCCATTTTTCAAGATTATTAAATTCTTTTGCAAGCTTTTTTTTGTCAATCATGTTTTAACTTCAATGGTCTTGTCTGCATGCGCCACAACATCCTGAATAAATTTGTTTTGTGAAAGGTCATTTGCCACATTCAGTATGAGTACAATGTCTTTTCTATCTTTTATTTGTCTCATCAAAAACTCAGAGAATCTCAGTGTTTCAGATATTGGCTTGTGCAAAGCAAATGTAGTCAGCGAGTCTATGAATATGAACTTCTTGCTTTTCATGGTTTCAAGCGAAGTGTATATTACCCTTACCAATTCATCAACATCTAATTCCGAAGAAACATGCACGCACCCTTTGCATTTTTCTGGTGTTTCTTTTGATACAGCAGAGGCAACATCGATGAAAATGAGCTTGTTAAGGCCTATGCCTTGTTTTTTAAGTAAAGAAGAAATATTTTTGAACGGCCTTTGAATGCTTACATACACACCACTCAAACCTTTTTTCTGCAGTTTTTTTAGGGTTTTAATAATTATCTCCAAATAGGATTCTGCAGCTAGTTCAAGCAGAATACTCTTTCCTTTCCCTGTTTTTAAAAATTCATTGAGGGCTAATTCTAGTTCTTCCATGATTAATCCTACTTTTTGAATATCGACCCGATTTTTACCCCGTCTTTATCTATTTCAAACTGCCAGATATTTTTGCTGTGTGCAGCACCACGCATCTTCAATATATTCAGCAATTTCACCACGCTTTGTTCTCTCTCCACATATCTTAACAGAATTATTCCATCTACAATTGAGCTTAGACGTAATTCACTTGATGATTCGCCTCCAAGCAATTGCCCTAACTCTGCACCAAAGGCCTCTTCTGACAAATAAGTTAGCATAGATGTTGCACCATTTGTTTTCATAAAGCCTGAAAACTGAATTAAAAATTCACGCACTTTAATCTTATTCATTGTCGCTGATTCCAAAGAAGATACAGAATCCAAAATAAGTCTGGTGGCGCCTATTTTATTCACAGCAGTTAGTATGCTGTAAAGAAGTTTATCTGAATTTAAATCTATCAAATCAGGACTAATAAAAATCAACTTGCCACTTTTTTCATATTTCTTCAAGTCCCAGCCATGCTCCAACGCAGTTTTTCTTATTTGGCTTGAAGATTCTTCCAAGACAACATAAACCCCGCTCTCTCCGTTTTTGAGCCCCTCAACAATAAAATGCAGCGCAAAAGTGGTTTTTCCTGAACCTGTATTTCCGGCAACCATAATAACATGACCCTGAGGGAATCCATCATTGCCGCCATCACAAAGAGCATCTAATTCTTTTATTCCAGAACCTAATCTTATCTTAAATTCTGTTGTTGCGACACTTCTATCTATTGGTATTTTAGGATAAAGCAAGATGCCTGATGAAGTGATATCAAAAATAACTGCCCCTGTTCTGAAATCGATACCCCGCATTTTAATGACCTGCAAATTTCTTATAATCTGGTTTTCACCGATGTTATTACTTAGTGAAATAATGCCATCTGAAACAAACTCTTCTACACCATAGGCAGAGTATTTGCTTGTTTCAGAACATTCACTTGTCAAGATTGTTACACATCCAAGTGTTGCAAGAATTTTTTTAAGCTCAAAAATAAATTGCTTTATTTTTGCTTTGTCATTTATTGTATATAAAACTGCAGTTATGGAATCAATAACCAGCCGTTTCACATTATTTTCTTTAATATGTTTTTCTATATTGCGTAGAATTGCTTGTGTATCAATTTTCTCATAGTCTAAACCTAAACCTTCCTTGAAATCAAACAGCCTTAATTTTTTCTGTTCTATTGCTTTTCTATCATAAAATGTCATTGATTCTATATTCCGCACTATCATAAAAAGAGGCTCGGTGATAGAAATATAAATTCCATTCTCTCCTCGTTTTACACCATCAAACAGCCATTGAAATGACAATACGGTTTTACCTGTTCCTGACGTTCCTGAAAGAAGTGTTAAAGTATATTTAGGAAGACCGCCATTGAGAACCTCATCTAGTCCAGGAATGCCTGTTTTTTGCTGAAGCACTGCACTTAGACGATTTTTCAGAATGTTGCCCCTTCCAATTACAACAGAAGGTATTGATTTTTCAGATAAATTATTTTTTTGTGACATCATGAACACCTATTTTTATATAGCTAAACCGAGCACGCTTATAAATGTTACACATACATTTACGGATACGTGTATGTGTTCCCGATTAAATAATTAAATGTGATGGATAGTATTACCTATATATGGGAAAATATATCAACGTTGCTTTGCCAGAAGAGATGATAATAGAGATTGGAAAGACTATAGAAAAGTCAAATTTAGGCTATAAGTCAAAAAGTGAATTCGTAAAAGAAGCAGTGAGAACTTCTCTGAAGGAATTGGCAAAGTACGACGAAACAAAAAAATTTGAAGCTAAGAGCAAAAAGTAATTCTTCTCATCACAATAGTTTAAACCATAGAGATTGTCCCACTTGATTCTTGTTTTTAACTCTAACAAACTAGAATTAACAGAACTAATTATTGAATGTTTTTACTACTTCTGCCTCTTGCACAAATACTGAATAGAGGCACGGCATTCATCCCACAGATAAATCTGCGAGTATTCTGCCTACGATTTTATAAAATAGGGTTGTAAACATTTTTTAGCAAGTGCTCGGGGTTATCATTGAAGCAGAAGGAAGACGGAAAAAATAGTTTTAAAAACTTTTTTTCTTCCTTTCGTAACGGCAGATTTTAAAAAAAAAAGAAATAGAAAACTTATTTTTTCAGGACCCAGCTCAATCCAAGAACCAGCGCGCCGAGCGTCCACCAGCTGACATTCCACCATGGAGCTGCGCCATAATCATTCAGCAACCATAAAACGCCTGCAACAAGAACAACCCACGCAACCCACTTTTCACAACCGCAGCACGAGCCACATGTTTCCGACATCATCATCTTTTTTGCCATACTATCACCTCTGAGATATATAAACAAAGCATCGTATTTAAACATTCCGCGAAAGAGAACGAAACAATTAAATAATTGCCTTACCCACAATGCCCCATGCGACAAAAGAAAAGTTATCTCCGCTTAAGTATCAAGATGGAGCGCCTGAAGCTTGAGTTGTACGGCAACAATGCAGAGTTGTGCCTGAAAGAAGTCAGCAAGGTTCTTGATAAAATGATTAACTTTCAGAGATATGATGAATACAATCTCGATTTGACGGATGAGCTTTTGGCAAACAATGACGTTACAAAAATGATAAACGAGTTTTCTCAAATCTACGAGGAATATCGTACAAACCGCGTTGCGATTGAAAACAAAAAGATTATTGAGCTCGACAAGGGAAGAGTTGAAAGCACGCTTGATGCAAACGAAGTAACAAAGAGTATCACAAAACTTCTGTTTCCCATTCAGCGTGAGCGAGTCAAGAGAATTATCGTCCACGTCAAAGGCACAACAAAAGAAGAAGCGAAAAAGATTACCGAGCTCGTCGCACAGGAGATGCAACATGCAGATATTTATCCAGTATTCACGAAAAGCAACGTGCCATCACACACAATTGTGGAAGGAATTTTCTTCGGCGACTTCATGCCCGAGTTTGAAGAAGATTAGTTACGAATAGACTCTTTGGAGATGTACATTTCATCACGTTCTATTCCTTTAAAACCAAGAACTTCAAGACGCACAGTAGAACCAGACTTCACAATTGAATCAAGGCTGTCATTTTGTGGTGCATAAACATGGAAAGTTCGTTTACCTTGTGGGGTCTCAACTGCAAATGTCAGTTGGCCTGAGACAAGTCGACGTTCTGTGACACGCCCCTCATACATCTTGATTTCAGCTGGATGAGTAAGACAATAATCAACATAGCGTACAACTTCGCGTGCTGTGCCAATAATAGTTCCTATACCGACAGCAATCGTACCATAAAAGAATACATCTCCCTTACGCATGACCTGCTTTCATCAGCATTGTTTATAATTCTTCCGAACAAAATTCACAACCGTTCGATGACAAAAATAGGCTTATAATTCAACGAAATTTCGCATAAGTTATTTAAACAATATATCCATTACAACATGCACATGGGAAGATTACAGTTATCCAAAAATAGCCGTCTTGTGTTTGACGAGGTCTATGCACGAAAGAGCGACAAAGGTATTCCGGAAGCTCCTGAACAGCTCATGCTTCGTGTTGCGAGACACATCGCACGAGCAGACGCAAAATATAAGCACAAATCAGTGATAGATAAACTTAGCAAAAAGTACAACACATTTCAGCTTATTGCAAAATCGAAAGAATTCAGCGAACATATCAAGAACGATAAAGAGCTGAAAACCACCGAAGACACATTTTTTGAGTTGTTGAGCTCGCTTGACTTCGTGCCAAGCAGCCCGATATTATGGAACACAGCAACAAACATGCCACTAGTGTCCACAGTTTTACTGGAACTGGACGACAGTTTGAGCGACATCTTCAAAGTGGTACAGCAAACAGCACACATCCAGCAGTCAGGTTCAGGTACAGGATTAAATTTTTCAAAAATAAGGCCAAAAGGAACAGTGATTAAAACATCACAAGGTGAAGCAACTGGACCATTATCATTCATGAACATATTTGATGCGGTCACCGAATGTATCCGGAAAGGCGGACGAAAAAGAGGCGCAAATGCAGCATTGCTACGCGTCGACCATCCTGATATCAAAGAGTTTATTCTTGCGCGACAGAAAGGTCAGCTGAAGAACTTCAATACGTATGTGGCAATCACGGACAAGTTTATAGACGCTGTGAAAAAACAGACGACGATTGGATTGGTCAATCCGCAAACCGGAAAAACAGTTGCAAAAGTATCTGCACATGAGATTCTAAAACTTATTGCCGAGGCGGTCTGGAAGTCAGGCAATCCGGGAATTGTTTTTGTAGATAATGCTGAACATAAAAATCCGTTGCAGCGTTTCAGCCAGTTTGTTGCAGTTTCACCAACAGGAGAAACCGTCGGACATGCGCACACGGCAATGGTCATGGGCAGCATTAATCTTGCACAGATGGTTAAGGACAAGACGATTGATTACGAACGATTAAAGATGCGCGTGCGTCAGGCGATTCATTTTCTGGACAACGCCATTGATGTGGGCGCAATGCCAGACGAGACAACGAACGAGCTTCGTCCCGTTGGTTTGGGAATCATGGGCTTTGCAGATATGCTCGTTCAGCTCAAAGTACGATATAACTCCGAAAAAGCACTGCAGATTGCAGAAGAATTAATGTCATGTATCAGCAAGGAAGCTCTTGAAACAAGTAAAACTCTAGGGAAACAGCGAGGCGTTTTTCCATTATTCAAAAAAAGTATATACGCTCGAAAAAGTGACAAGGTGCGCAACGCAATACGAACACTGATAGCTCCGACAAGTATGATAAGCGCGCTTGCGGATTGCAGCCAGGGCATCGAGCCATTATATGGCATCGCATTTACACGTGATGTCAACGGAAAGAAGCTACCCGAAGTGAATGAGCATTTCATCAAAGCAATGAAAGAAGAAGATACGTTTTCAGCAGACCTGATAGAGAAGATAAAGAAACAGGGCACATTGCATGGCATGTTTATTCCTGCATGGTCAAAGCGCATTTTTGTCACTGCTTCAGAAATTCCTTATGAGTGGCATGTGAAGATGCAAGCAGCTTTCCAGAAGCATTGTGATAATGGCGTTGCAAAGGTCATTGCATTTGCTCCTGACAGTTCTCCTGCTGATGTCGAACTTGCTATTACACAGGCACACCAATCGGGATGCATCTCATTTACCGGCTACCGTTACGCAGGGCGCCAAGAACATATTATTTCATTTGGCACGCGTCATGGTATTGTTACCGGACAATTATGTCCAAGCTGCAACATTGCACTTGAACGCGAAGCCAATGCAGAAGTGTGCAGAAACTGTGGCTATGGAATTCTGGAATGAGTACAAGGAACTCCCAGTCCGACGCTACAAAAGGAAGAAAAAAATACGTAAAAAACGTTTTTTATTTGTTCAGAATACCCCGTCGCTTGCGACGATTGGGTGAAATCCTCTCGTTGTGATAATGTATGGGTTTCTGAACTTTAAAAACATCAGAGTTTTCCATCCTTTTTGAATTTAATTTGAAAATTCTGAGTGTGCTCAAAAACCACTAATAAATATTATTTTGTTTGATGGTTTTTGACATACCCCGCACTTGGGGCGATTGGGAATTTTTATTTTTTCGCCTTCCTTCTGCTCAAAAGACCACCCGCCGATTATTTAAATAGATGTTATTTTTAATGAACATATGACAATATTAATAGACACCAATCTTTTGATGGCAATCGACCAGTTTCATATCGATGTGTTTTCAGAGATTGAGCGAATTGCAGGCAAACCAGAGATTCTCGACAAAAGCATTGACGAGCTAAAGAAGCTTGCAGCAAAAAAAGACAAGCATGGCAAGGCTGCGCTTCTTGTGTTAAAAATAATCACAGCAAAGAAAATAACCATCGTGAAGACAACAAGCGATTTGGAAACCGATGACATTCTTGTTCAATATTCAGAACAGGGTTCAGTTGTAGCAACGCAGGACAGAGAACTCCAGAAACGACTGAAAAAACCGTATATTGTGATGCGAAGCAGGAATCATTTGGAATTGGTGGAATAAAACATCTCAATCTTCTCAACATAATTTCTCGTTACTTCAGCCTGCCAGTCAGGCGGGATGCATTGGTAATAGCGCGGCTGAATGTATCGTTTATCCAAGAACACAATGACTCCTTTATCACGTTCGCTACGAATGCATCGTCCAGCGGCTTGTAAACATTTAATCATCGCTGGTAACGTGTATCCATAATCCCATCCTGCATGAAATTTCTTGTCATAATATTGAATCAGTGCATTTGTCCGTATGTCCGGACGTGCCAGAGGCAAGCCAACAATAATCACTGCTTTCAACACACCTGGTAGATCAATTCCCTCAGCGAAGCTTGCAGCAGCGACGCCACATAATACACCCGTATCATGTTCAACAAACGACTGAAGCAAATGTTTTTTTTCATCAGTCGTCATCCCACTTCTTTCAGCAAACAGCTTGATGCCATCGAATCGGGATGTTACTTGTGAACAGATTTCATAGCTCGGAAAGAACATCGCGCATTTGCCACGAACCGAAGCAATGATGCGCTTGCACACCGTAGCGATTTCATCATACATCGCACTGTTGCGCAGCGCAAATTTTGTCGTTGTTTCAGGAACGACAAGAACATGACGATGCTGCTGCGGAAAAGGGCTTGGATAAATACGTTCAACTGAGCGTGGTACATCAAGAACATCACGAAAAAGTGACAGCGGTGTGAGCGTACCGCTCATCAGGATACTTGCATACGCATTGTGAAAAATAGGTGCAGATACCATCGCAGCGTCAAGACACGACAAATGCAGCGTTACATAGGGTTCTTTGTTGAACGTTTCGATATACCGAACATATCCGTCATCGGAACCTGACCAGGATTCAAGAAATTCTCCGATGCTGCCAATAAAACTTCTTTTTTCTGTTTCGCGCACGGCATCGCCAATAACCACACATTTATCAGCAACGCTCGCATAGTCTTTGATGGCAGAAACAAATTGTTCTGTACGGACTACCTTAGGAGCATGAACACTAAGTTCGTGAAGAGCATGGTGGACAGACTGCAAAGAATGGATGATATCGGGAGAAAATTTTTTTGCTTCTGAAAGCGCATACTTGATTGTTGTTCCCGATAATTTCCTGCTCATCACCGCCCGTATTCGTTCAGGTAAATTGTGAGCTTCATCAACGATAATGATACTTTCTTCAAGCTTTTTTCCGATGCGTGAAAAGAATGATTGCTGCACCTCTGGATGAAACAGATTGTAATAATCAGCAATAATCACATCTGCATCTTTGGCAAGTTCGGATGCGAAATAATAAGGACAAATACCATGTGCTGCACAGACTGATTTTACTTCGTCTGCACTCGACGTTTTTTTTGCGAGTTCGTGCTGTGCGCGTTGTGCATCAGGACTGAGCTGAGCACTGCGATACAGCTTCTGGTAAAAATTACAGGTGTTATGTTCACGCATCGCTTTGCAAAATTCGGCAAAATCAGATTGATACATGTGTTCCACGCCTTCCTGAAGACACATCCATTTCTTTCCGATAAGGTCAGCGACAGTAAAATCAACGTCATGTTTTTGTTTCATGAGCGCAAGCGTTTCTACTGCGATTTTGTGCTGTGTATGACGGTTTGTGAGAAAAAAGACAGTCAATCCATGCTCAAGCGCATAGGGTATCGTAACAGAAAGTACGCTTGCAGTCTTACCCAACCCGGTGGGTGCATGTGCCAGCAGATTTTGCTTCTTTTCCAGCGCATCCGCGATGTCCTGAATGAGCTGCTGCTGGACGGGACGTACTTCTGGATGTGGAAAGAGGATGCTCATCAACGTGAAGAATACAACCTGACTTTAAACCTAACTGAATTGAGAATTACGAAAAACGGTAAACATCACCGAAAACTATATAAAAGAGAATAATCTTTACATTATCGGGGTGGAAGTGTGCAAAAGAAGAAAATTTTCGAAGTGTTTTTCAGGGAGAAACCGGCGTTAATGCTCGTAGAGTTAAAGAATTACGGAGCTGAAGTGTATGCATCAGTTCTTGCAAAACAAATTGATTGCACCTATTCTCATGTAGTCAAGATTCTTCAGGAGATGGAGAAAGCAGAACTCGTAGCATTCAAGAAACAGGGCAGATTAAAACTTCTCGAGCTGACTAAAAAAGGCAGAGAAATCGCCACGAGTATTGAAGATATCCGTAATAATCTATGAATGTCATTCAGATGATTGGTTTTGTTGCTGCAATCTGCACAACAATATCATTTCTTCCGCAAGTAATTAAAAGCTGGAAAACAAAAGAAACCAAAGACTTGTCATTACCCATGTGTGTGCTATTGACAACAGGAATTCTGTTATGGCTGGTGTACGGCATTCTCAGAAACGATCCACCGGTGATTGCTGCAAATGTTGTATCTGCAGTGTTAACGGGCTCATTACTTTTTCTGAAAATAAGACACGGATAAACCGAACGTCCCCGTAACTGCCATTGATGAAGCAATTCATTTGCTTACATGTAAGTAACATTTATATACTAATATGATTACTTACATACCATGCGCGGACTAAAACGAGAAAGGATACTACGTGTACTTCTCACAGAACCTAAACCGTTAAGCAAGAATGCACTCTCCAAAAAAGCTCAATGTACAAGACAGTGGGTTATCCTCTTCCTCAGAGACCTTGAAAAGAAGAGACTTGTCAAAGGAACGCATGTCATCAATCCAATTGGACTCATGAAGTATTGGCTCACTATTCATAAGAAGCCCAAAAAATACCGAGAATACATGATTAAAGAACCATTAGGATTACTAAGAAAAACAAAGCAAGACTATGCTCTTACTACATATCAGGCTGAAAACATTGTACAACATCATCTTTTTCCTTCAAGGATTGATATGTACATCAAAGAAGAAGATGTACAAACATGGCATTCTTTTCTCTTAAAAGAAGGATTGTACGGAAGAGGCAATGTTCGTATTATTGGAGCAGATGAGCATACCATGTATGGAAAACGAAAACTAAATGGTCTGTTTATTGTTTCGCTACCCCAGCTTATCATTGATTTATTAACAGAAGGAGGACCTGCAGCAGAAGCGGCAGAAATGCTTTTGAGTAAACTGAAGAAACATGTATCCTGAATTGGAAACCAGAACTTCATATAAATATCTCAAGCAGGTAATTTATGCACTCGAAGAACCCATTTGTATCCTTGGTGGATGGGCAGTCTTTCTGCACGTGAACAAGAACTTTCAAAAGGCACAAGGAAAACCTTATCTTGGGAGTAGGGACATTGACCTTGGTTTCCATCTCGCTCAAAATGCAACAGTAGAGCAAATGAAGATTTCTGTATTAGCAAAGTCGCTGGAGATTCTTCAAAATAGACTGAAATTCAAGTCAATCTCTTTTCGGTTGCTCAAGGAAGTCCATACAGAAACGGAGGAAGAGATTGAAGACGGAAAGATTATACCAGCACATTTCATCTTTCCTATGTACGTTGATGTGCTTGTAGACAATATTCCTGCAAAATTTAAAGAGATTTTCCGGTTTCAACCAGCAGACGAGCCATTATTACGTTTTGCGTTTGAAGATGGAAAATATAGAGAAGAATTGAAAGAATTTAGCAAGAGATTATGGTTACCAAACCCAGAGCTTCTTATAGCAACAAAGCTAAATGCTGTTGGATTGAGGGATAAAGAGCATAAGAAAATAAAAGACATTTGTGATATTTTTGCGTTGCTTTGGTATTCGAAAGAGAAGCCGCAAGAGTTGAGAAAGAAAGTCACTCTTTTTGTACCAGAAAAAAAAGTGTCCAAAACAGTTTCTTCCATTACTGAGATAGATTATCAGAGAGCAAGCCTACAATTAAATCATACACCACAAGAGATAAGAAGAGTTATTGAAATGATAGGATGAACATTTCAGCACTGTTAACAGGCTCATTACTTTTTCTGAAGATAAGATACGGATAAAAATTAGTTACAATCACTATCTGTTACCGTAGTACATCCCGCAGGGCAGCATCCATCCGCACTCACACAGGATTCAATCGGTGCATACGAACAAAACGAATTCGTCAAGCCTGCGTTTTTGCACGAGTCTACCGTGCATGCCAAGTAATCATTACATTCTGTATTTGCAGAACACGCAGCACCATCAACAGTGACGACTGCACCTGTCAATCCGCCTTGAAATTGGCTGACAAGAAAGCCGATGCTGACTGCGAATATAAGTAAAGCTGTCACCGTCAAAAACGAATGAGCTTTGTACGCTTCCATAAGAGGAAGTAAAAAAACTGGATTTAAATAACTATCGGCAAATATTAATAAAATGAATGAGAAAAGAAAAAATGAGCAGTTGCCTTTTTTGCATTGTAAGCTCATTTTCACCCAAAACCTTTTTAAACTTCACCTTATCCTGCTGTTTATCCAGAAGATGTTTGCTTTGCTCGCAAGAATTCTGGTGTAGCGTACAATGGAGGCACAATGGCACTATACAAATACATAAGAAATCAGTGGAAAAATCCAACAGACGAAGTAAAGCATCTCTGGCACGACCGCCTAATTCAATGGCGTCATGAAAATTCTACAGTCCGCGTTGAATATCCAACAAGATTAGACCGCGCACGCTCGCTCGGTTATCGTTCAAAAGAAGGTTTTATCATCATACGACAACGTGTACTTCGTGGTGGCCATAAACGCCCGAAGATAGTTGCAGGCAGACGCCCGAAACATTTCCATCACTATCTGGCATTAAAAAAAAGCTATCAGGTGATTGCAGAAGAGCGCGTCCAGACAAAATATACCAATCTTGTCGTTCTCAACTCATACTATCTTGCAGCAGATGGGAGACATAAATGGTACGAAATAATTCTGGTTGACCCTGAAAACCCGTCAATCAAAAGTGACCACCGCATCAAATGGATATGCGACAATCGTTCACGTGTCTTCCACGGCAAAACACATGCAGGTCGCAAGTCAAGAGGTCTGAGGGGTAAAGGCAAAGGCTTTGAGAAAGCACGTCCAAGCAGAAGTGCAAATAAAGAAAGAAGAAACAAAGTGATTAGGCCTCGTGGCTTAATGAATTTATAAGTTTCTTGCACACGTCATCGACAGCAACAAAGACATTGTGCTGCACGACTTCAGCTGGATGAACATGACCTTCGTCGAGCAGCTGTCCGTGCAACTCAAATTTTCTTATTTTGTCACCCGTTTGATGCAATGATTTCAATCGTAATTTCAATCCATTGAATTGCTTGCAATGTTCTTCCATTTTGCGGACATAATTGCCAACAATTTTTTTGACAATAATCATTTCGCCGCCATTAAGTACAGCAAACCCAGAAAGTTCAATATTTCCACCCAACTGCATCATGTCTTCCATAGTTAACCCCTCCACATAATAAAGAGGAATAGAGCTATATAAGCTTTTTTGATGAAAAAATGAATAAGTGGCAACGGACGTCTCAGGTCGTCGTTAGAGCAGAAGGAAGGCAAAAAAAATACGTAACGTTTGTTTTTTTCTTCCTTTCGTAACGACAGTGCTGAAGTTCAGAGGACGCACTTTGCACGAATATCAATTAATTTACAAAATGTTCGAATTATAACGCATCCGCCGGCACTTTCATATTCTTCCCAATCTTCGCCAGCACCATCTGATGCATCCTATGTAAAAATTCATACTTGTCTTCTATCTTAATGATATCTGATATGCCCTGTGATACCAAATTAAACGCAAACGGACTGGGCAGTGGAGTAAAGATTTCATTCACCACAATCTCTTTCTTCTCAATCGCTTCCAGTACGCGTTGAGCATTCCCGAAATCCATCATATCCTCGAGCACTTCACGCCGCGCCTCTTTCAGCACGGGAAAATTCATATCTATGCGTCGAACCGCATCCAACAATATCTTGCTGCTCATCTGCTGCCGTCCAACACGTTTCACATATCCTTTGTATTCACGCAAAATCATGAAGCTGCGGCAAGCACAATGTCTAAATCTTCTTTTAAGCACTTCACTTTTTTCAATCGCCTGCTCGCACACCATCCGCAAAGCTTTCGGCTCAAGCACTTTGAACGCTTTAAGTACATTAACACTTCCATCATACGAAATATAAAAACCATTGTCATTAATGCCAACTTCAACATCACGATGCTGTTGCTTGCCGATTGCATATGCCACTGCTCTACTCAGACAATCATTCACTCGTCTGCCAAACAAACTATGAAAGACAGCATACGAGCGTTCATTATCTTTATAATGCTCAACGACAAGATTCTTGTCATGCGGCACCTGCATGAAATGATATTGCTCCCAAAAATACTGGTAGATACTTTGCGCAGCATTGGAATCAACAGGAACATACGATGCAATAAATCTGACAATATCTTCTTTTTCAAACCGGTCAAACTGTTCTGCCATGAGACGCCGAAACTTGCCGATAGAAGCAGCGAGGTCAAAGCTCAAGGGCAACATCTCACTGACCCAGCTGGGCACCGTGGGTGAACGAGACGCCGCGGCGCTCACCGTAGCAACCATACCCCTGCTGTACTTGAACTGATAGACATCGCCTCCTAAGACGAAAACGTCACCGGGTTTAAGTCTCTCAACAAAGCCTTCGTCAATCATGCCAACGATTGCTTCAGTTCCCTGCAGTTTCACCTTGACAAAAGATTCATCAGGAATTGTTCCGATATTAGTCATGTAGATGACACGCGCCATTTTTCCTTTGCGACCGATGGTATTGGTTTCTTTATCCCACCATATCTTCGCATAGACATGCCTATCTATAAGAGAAACATGTTCACCAGAGAGATATTTCAGTATTTCAAGAAACTCATTCATGTCTAAATGCCGATAATTGTAGCTTTGTCGTATAAATTGATACAGTTCATGAACATTCCATTGGTCAGCGATTGCCATACCGTAAATGTGCTGTGCGAGAACATCAAGACAGTTTGAAGGAATATGAACACGGTCAATTTTTTTCTCAATCGCACTCTTGAGGAGCAATGCACATTCAACCAAATCATCTCTGTCCTGAACAATGATTCGTGCTTTCACGGTATCATGCATTCGGTGGCCTGCGCGACCCGATCGCTGCAAAAAACGTGCGACTGATTTTGGAGAGCCGAGACAAAGAACCAAATCAACATAACCAATGTCAATGCCAAGTTCGAGTGAGGTGGAACAAACAACAACTTTCAGCTTTCCATCGCGCAGACGCTGCTCAATGTTCCATCGCACATCTTTGCCAAGGCTGCTGTGATGAGCGCCAATGTTTTCGGAGTAATGTTCAGGAAAGGAATCTTTGAGGGTATGAACAACACGTTCTGTTGCACTTCGGGTGTTTGTAAAAATCAAGGTTGTCTTATGCTGCTGCACAAGCTCATGAATAGTTTGGTATAACGCAGATGATGCAGATTTATAATCAATGTCCATAAGATTTTTCAATGGACTAATGACCTGCAAATCCATGTGCTTGAGAAACTGAACGTCAACAATAGTACAGTCACGTTGTTGACCGACAAGAAACTGTGCAATGTCTTCAAGCGGAGCAACCGTTGCACTCAATCCAACACGTGTCATGTGTCCTGCAATGCGTTGCAATCGTTCTAATGATAGAGACAGATGAACGCCACGCTTGTTTTCAGCAAGTGCATGGATTTCATCAACGATGCACCATTGCACAGAACGAAGATGCTCTGAAAATTTGGGTGAATTCAGCAAAATCGCCAATGATTCAGGTGTCGTGATAAGAATATGCGGTGCTTTTTTCAACATAGCAGCTTTTTCTTTGGGAGTCGTATCGCCCGTGCGCAAACCGACACGAATGCCCAGCTCTTTTCCTACAAGTACTTCCATTTCTTTTAGCGGCGCAATGAGATTGACGTGGATGTCATTATTCAGAGCTTTGAGAGGAGAAACATAGACGCAATAAGTTTTGTCTTCAAGAATGCCCTTGTGAGCGGAATCAATCAGCTCGTTAAGAATAGATAAAAAAGCAGTCAACGTTTTACCGCTGCCCGTGGGTGCAGAAACAAGAATATTCTTTCGCGAATGAATGTCCAAAACGGCATATCTTTGTGGTAACCCGAATGTTTTGAATTTTTGTTCGAACCATTGCCTAACGAGCGGATGAAGTACTTGAAAGATTTCTTCGTCAGTATTTGGTTGCTCTTTGTATGTTATCATATGCTTTAACGGTTTTTAGGTATAACACATTTTCGAGAGAGTTTGGTTTATAAATCTCACGCGCACGTCCGGAAATTTGTCCAGTGGCTTTTGAGCTTATTTTTGAAAATGAGTTGTCCAGTGGCTTTGAGAAATAACAGAATTTCAAGGACACACGAGCTAAAACCAAAGCTTGCGAATGTTCATTTCTGACATGTCAATAAAAGAACAAGAAGCGAAATGAATAGAGGCTTCATCACATAAACATTGCACATGCCCATTTAAGATTTTTCGGCTTATAGATTGAAGATAATGTAAAGTTAAGTGGGAACGTCAGATAATTTTCACGCAAAGTGCGCTTTGCTCGTCACACTCGGTTTAAGCTTTGGACAAGTTGATGCTTATGAACGCGATTCGACCAGTCACCGCCGTTACGAAAAGAATGAGTAAAAAATAAAACGTACGTTCTAATTTATCACCTTCCTTCTACTCACACGACTACTAAAACGTCCACAACACATCGAAGATGACATTGCCTAAATTGAGCAAAATTTATAGATAGGTCTTTGCCTGAATTCTCGAGCAAACCTGTGAACCACCCACACAGCAAATTGTGAGGCTTCTTGTTTCATAGCATACCCAATGGATGCTCCAACAAGCTTCAAGTTCCCCCGTCCCAGAGGTACTGCGCCTCTGTGCTTATCCCGTTTGACTTTACGAAATACGGGCACACACAGATTGATTGTATTTCGACCTTCTATCGTCTTTGGGTTAACGCGTTTGAAGGCTGAAAAGCTTTGTCAAATATAAGGTTTTGTGACTACTCAATCGCAGCAGCTGAGGTGAATTGAACCAAAAGTATTAAAAACAGACGTAAAAGTAAATAAAATATGAACATAAAACAAATTAAGCTTAAGCCAGAGTTTGAGAAAGCACTCCTCGACCTTGGTTTTGCCGAATTCACAGAAATTCAGGAAAAGTGCATTCCACTCATCCAGCAGGGCAACGATGTTATCGGCTTGTCACACACAGGCTCAGGAAAAACGGTTGCATATGGATTTCCTGCGTTGGAGCACGTCGTACCAGGCAAAGGCTTGCAGCTTCTCGTCATCGTTCCAACAAGAGAACTGTGTAGTCAGGTAAGCAAAGAATGTTATAAGTTTACCAAATACAGACGAACATACATTACAGAAGTTTATGGTGGAGTTTCAATCAATCCACAGTTTGATCATCTGAAGCGTGCAGACGTTGTTGTTGGAACACCAGGACGATTGCTTGACCACCTTGAACGCGGAACACTAAGATTAAACCACATAAAAATTCTTGTGCTCGACGAAGCGGACAAGATGTTTGAGATGGGCTTCATCGAAGACATCCAGAAAATTCTGTCACAAATCCCACACAACGCTCAAAAACTCCTGTTCAGCGCAACGATGAACGCAGATATCATGGACATCGCAAAGTCGCACATGAAAAATCCTCAGAAAGTGAAGATGGAAGTATATGTGGATAAAGAAAAGCTGATACAGCATTATTATGAAGTACCACGTTTCCGAAAATTTTCTCTGCTTGTTCATCTGATGAAAAAGTCGCAAGGTTTAGCCATTGTGTTCTGTGCGACACGACACATTGTCGACAGTGTCAGTAGAAACCTTACAAAACAGGGCGTCAAAGCAGAGCCAATTCATGGCGGCTTGTCACAAACCAGACGCAACTTTGTCATGGATGAATTCAAGAAAGCAAAACTCGATGTTCTTGTAGCGAGCGATGTAGCAGCACGCGGTCTGGACATTAAAGATGTCAGTCTCATTATTAATTACGACATACCAAAGACATCACAGGAATACGTTCACCGAATTGGTCGAACCGCACGAGCCGGAAACCATGGCAACGTTATTTCGCTTTTGACTCAGGAAGATTACGAAAATTTCCGTCGTGTTCTTGATGACAGGTCATTATTTATTCATAAGTTAGAGGTTCCAGAATTCGAAGAGGTTCCGTTCTTACGCGCACAGAGACCGCAAGGCAGGTTTGGAACCCATGGTGGATTTCATCGTCCGCAACGACAGAGACAGTTCGCAAGGCACAGAAGATAATAATTTTGGGGAAAAAAAGTTTACAATTCAGATACTCTGCCGTTACACGAAAAAATCCATTTGTCTGGATAAATCGCTGGATTGTCAAAAACCACATCACAGATGGTCATGACAGAGCGGTTTTTGAGCACACTCAGAGTTTTTCCCCATCAATCCACAAGTCACAGAATTGGTGGAAAACTCTGATGTTTTTGTGTCCTAGAAACTATGGAGCTTGTTTCAGAGTTCAGAAAGTCTATTGAATGTCTCGGAATCCATAGTTTCTATGACTTCAGGAAGAAGAAAAAATAAAACGTACGTAACTTTTTTTCGTCTTTCTTTAGCTCCTACGACCACGAGTAAAGAATACTATTATTTACACTTCGAACAAATACCCGAAAGTTCTATCTGAAAATGACAAACCTCATCCTGAACAATTTTTTTTATAAAATCAACAGTATCGATGAGAATATGCTGTACAAAGCCACATTTTTCGCAGGTGAAGTGTGCATGGCTTTTTTGATTGGTTGAGTATACTTTCTTGCCATCACAAAAAAAAGAATGCAGCTCACCATTTTTTTCAGCATGCTTAAGAAAGCGATAGATAGTCGCGAGTCCAACACGTTTGTTCTTTCGCTTGACACGCTCGTGAAGGATGTACGCCGTAAAAAAAAACTTCACTTTATCCATTTCATCAGCAATAATCTTCTTTTGACCAGTCATTCGCATGAGTTGAAAGAAAAAACAATAGCTATAAAAATCTTATTGAGAATAGTTATCAGTAAAGCTTATAAATTCATTACTCATCATAATACAAATGGCAATAATAATCACGTTGCTCAGCGTTGTTCTCGTCTCACTCGTTTCACTAATAGGAATTATATCGCTGTCGTTCTCGCAGCGTGCGCTCAAACGCATTCTCACGATATTAGTGAGTATTTCTGCTGGCACATTGATAGGCGATGCTTTTCTCCATCTCTTGCCTGAATCAGTTGAAAATGAATGGGCATGGTACGCAGTCATTGTAGGAATGCTTGTTTTTTTTGTTTTAGAGAAGTTTATTCATTGGCACCACCGACATCCATCAAAAGAGCATTCACATGTAGGTCATCATCCAACGCATCTTGGCTTCATGAACATTGCAGGTGACGCATTGCACAATCTGACCGATGGATTAATCATTGCAGGTAGCTACTTTGTCAGCGTTCCCGTGGGTATCGCTACAACAATCGCGGTCATTTTGCATGAAATACCGCAGGAATTCGCAGATTTTGGGGTATTGATTTATTCAGGCATGTCACGCACCCGTGCAATCATGATGAATTTCCTGTCTGCAGCATTCGCAATTATCGGCGCAATTATTGGTTTGATTATAGGAGCAAAAGGCGAATTATTTGTGACGTTCATTATTCCATTCACCGCAGGAGGCTTTATTTATATAGCAGGCACCAACCTCTTGCCCGAACTCCATAAGGAAACACGCCTCACATCTTCTTTTTTTCAACTGCTCGGCCTGCTTCTGGGTATTGGGATTATGATAGCACTCCTTTCTCTAGAATGATTTTGATAGTATTTCCGTAAGTTTTCTCGCAGTATGATTCCATGAAAAAGAATGTGCAGTTTGTCGGGCATGTTCGCCCAGCTCAGCACGCAGGCGTTCATCTGACAACAGTTTACGCAAATGCGAAACTAATGTATAACTATTACCACGAGGGAACGTTAAGCCGTTATACCCTTTACGAACGTAATCTTTCAGAAAGCCAACACGGGTAGTGATGACAGGAACACCGCAGGACATGGCTTCGAGAGTCGCGAGAGAAGTAGTTTCTGTGAGGCTTGGCATGACAAAAACATCCATTGCCTGAAAATACGGTACGACATCACTTTGGAATCCGGTGAGCTTGACTCCTGCAACGTGTTCAAACATCTTCATATGAACTCCGGAGCCGACAATCATGAGCTGAACATTGAATTCATGCTTGATACGCTGAAAAGCTTCGAACAGAACAGCAACATTTTTTTCCTCAGAGATGCGTCCAACATAACCGATGACAAGAACATGAGGGTCGAGACCTAACTTTTTCTTTGCCGCGACTTTATCGGTGGGAGTAAATTGTACGGGATCGACACCAAGCCGAACGACTGATTTTTGCGCAGAAACACCAAGAGCCTCGAGCTCTGGGATAAGACTTTTGTAAGGTACAATAAGTAAGTCACACAGATTGTACCAGTGAAAAATAGTGAGCCATCGCAAAATTCCTGCGCTCCATCTGAGCCATCGAGGCAAATGATTCGCATACAGTTCCCACATGATGAGATGAACAAAATAAACAACACGCTTCTCAAATTTTCGGGCGTAACGCAACGCAATATAGCTGATTAATGCGGGTCCCTGAATAAAAACAACATCGGCAGCTTTCACTGCATCGCGAATTGTGTGAAAGTTAGAAAATGAGAGTTTGATAGGTGAGTAACCTGAAACTGAAATGATGCGGGATACGGGCAATCGTATCTCTTTATCGTTCCAACTCTTGCCAAAGTCAGGAACGAGCAGAGTGATATCAACAGAATCAAGACGAGGCACAACTTCCGTGAGAAAACGAACAATGCCATCTATTTTCGGGAGATATGTATCTGCAACGATAAGTATTTTTTTCATAAGAGCCGATAAAATCTTTCTGCATAGCGAACGCCGATGTGAAGTCCGTTTTTTATTTCGCGTGTGAATATGCTTCCAAAAAGAATCAGCAAGGCAACCCATTGGCTCCGAAAACTGTGCAATGCTTTCACTTTTTGTTTATGAGTTTCAGTAATATCGACATACATGGAAGGAAGGCTATTTTTGTGGAGTGAAAATGGATTCCATATAGAAAAAGCATAGAGTTCAGTTTTTATTTTCGAGGCTTTCAGGACATCACGTGTAATCTTATAACAAGCCTGATGGTCGGGATGCGGGTCTTCACTGCTATGAGCAAAGACACGAGAAGGCTTTTCTTTTTTGAGCACGTCAAGAACATCGTCACGGATTGACGGAAACTCTTCAGGGTAATGTCCTTCACGCAAGTCAAAAAAACGCGAGCTACTACCAATAAGTGCATCTGCTTCTTTCGTTTCCTGTGCTCTCAGGCTTTTAGCCACATCAGCTTTGAGCCAGGGGTGAGTACGTTCTCCATAGGAAAAGATAAGCACAAGGACACGTTTGCCTTCAGCAACATATTTGGCTATCGTTCCACCTGCACCGATAATGTGGTCATCAGAGTGAGCACAAATAAACAGAATAGTTTCCATATACATGTAAAGAGACGCTTTGTTTAAAAGCATTGCGAGAATTGTGATTATTGAACTGAGCGAGAAAGTTTTAAATACATTAATGCAGTAACTTTAAAAAAAAAGAAGTGAAAGAATGATACAGTCAACTAAAAGAAGTGTACATACTTATTTGTCTGCAGTTCTACTCGTTTCTGTTTTCTTAATAATGGGATGTGAGGAGTTTACAGGAAAAGCTGCTGGCTCTTTAGCGGGTGTTGAAGGATTAATGGCAGCTGCCAGTACGACCTGTACAACTGCCTCATGCAGTCAGGCAGCTACTGCAGCGTGCACTAATCTTGCTCGGTATACAAACTTAGTAAGTGTATATCCTGAAAGTGTTAAAAGTGCATGTGCAACGCGAGGTTTTGCTCAGTTTACTGCGTCACCTGTTCTTTCGCTTACTACTTTACAACCTCAGTTAGCAACGATGAGCACGTCTCAGTTGCAAGAACAACAAGCTTCAGCAGGAACTGAACTGAGTGAGCTTAATATGTTATCCAACACACTGGACACCTTGCTTCCAGCAACGACTTCAAAACAAGTTTCAGCTCAAACAAAATTGAGTTCACTTAAAGGAGAAAGTGCAACCTTAGCAGAAACAATGAAAACATTAGATAATGTGATTGCTGGAAAAAAGTTGGAAGGCATAACTCTCAAAATAAAAGATAGGTTAAATGTAAATAATCAGCTCAAGACATTGAATACGCAGAGAAAAAATGCAGAAACTCAGCTTAATAAAAAAATGTCTGAGATTGCTGTAAAGACTGCTGAAATACAAAAAATAAGTCTTGAACTTCAGCTTGCAACTGAGTTACAAACGCGTATAAGAACAAGGCAATTAGAATTAGAGCAGATAAATACAGAAGTGCGTAAGCAGTTAGAACAAAAAAGAGAAGGTGAACTCAATCCAGGAGACACAGATGTACGTGATGTGCGTGAAAAATCGGTGAATACGAAGCCACCAACAGGAGGACCTTATTGTAGTTGTGAGGCAGGGGTCTACGGAAAGAAAACAACGTATAGACTCCTCAACGCAGACTATGTGGAAACGTTGAGAAAGAGATATCCAGACAAGTACGATCCAGGAACGAAACTTCCAAAGCGTGAAACAAGAGAAAAGCTAGAACCAGATACGCCACAAATAGCAGTAAACAAAAAGACTGCTGACAGAGAGATGAAGCCAGATAGGGTATGGGAAGAAGAAAATCAATATTATTATACTGAGGATTTCAATTATCATCCTGCTGCGAAAGGATACCCTCAGTTAGTTGAAATTACTGTAGAAAACCGGAAAGATATTTATGAGTTCAAGACGATAGAGCCACCAACACCCTGCACATCACACAAACAATGCCAAGATGATTGTATCGCAAGACTCAACATACCACTTTCCAGTCTGAGCACTGTACTTTTTTACAAGGCATCCGATGATGTCAAAGAACTTGTTGCAGCACTTACTGGAGAAAGAATTGCACGCGAAAAAACTGGTTCATCAGGTGTCACAGTTATAAAGAACTGGCCTGACAAAGACAAACAGTTTGTCGGAATCGCGGGTGTATGTCTCGATCCTGGTACAGGCACACCGATTGGTTGAGTTTATTTCAATCGTGCACGTCTCATATTTCTAATTTCATTTTTCAGATAGGAATAAAGTCGTTCTTCATCAACTGAAAGTGTAGCATTCGCTCTGAGCTTGTCAAACTCAAGTAATGTTGTTATGTGGTATGGCGAGAGAAGCTGCTTCACTTTCTCTGCGGGGACATCTGCTTCATTTAAGAGTGCATAGAGCTCATTTCTGGATGTGATATCAGCTAAATGAGTCCTAACGCTGCCCGTATAAGCAATAAAAGCCACCAATTCATATGGTGAGAAAGCATCAACGTCTATCTTCAATAATTCGTATCTTTTGTTTACTCGCTGAACAAGAGTGTCATTTTTGCGACTGACGAGAATTGGTCTTTCGTCGTAAGGCACTGACTTAAGTAAAGCATAGATATCGTCTTCTTGAGAAGTTTCTGCTGCTTTCACAAATTGAACAGCATATCGTCGTGCAGATGTATAATTTTTTTGAGCAAGAGCTGCTTCTACATTACAAAATAATGGAGATTTTTCTTTTGGCTTGGGAGCTTTCACTAAACAAGCCTCAAGAGAGCTCTTTGTAACTGGTCGAGGTGATTGGGATACAATGTAGGATAAACCACCAAGCCCAAGAGAAGCTGCAACCGCAAGTGGTATGATTTTTGGGTTCATAATAAGAGTATGATAGAATAGGGTATTTAAATCTTTGTATTTTTGTCACTGATAAGTTACTAATATAAACATGAAGGTCGCGACACTGCAAAAACACATAACGAAAGGTTTAAGACAGTTTCGACATGAAAAGAACCATGATTGACTTTGACAAGCTAAGGGAAGAACAAACAAGATTGAGTAAATCAGTCATCATTGCAGACAGGTTCAGAAAGGTTGAAACAATCGCAGGCATTGACCAATCCTATATGGGTAATGATATTATCTCGTGCATCGTTGTCTGCAATGCAAAAACTCTCGAAGTGATAGAAACACAATCTGCAACCGTTCCATCAATGATTCCGTACAAACCGGGGTTTCTCGCGTATAGGGAGATGCCTGCAATGATTGAAGCGTTTGGGAAGCTCGAAAATAGCCCGGACATTATACTTGTCGATGGACATGGAATTACACACCCAAGAAAGATGGGCATTGCGACACACGTTGGATTGGTACTGGGTAGACCAACGATTGGCATTGCACAGTCACTTATCACGGGTAATATAGAAAACGGAAAAATTTTCATAGACAACGAACTTCGTGGTTTTGAAGTACGAACAAAAGAGCACGCACGGGTGTTGTACGTTTCTCCCGGCCATATGGTAAGTTTGGGAGCTTCATTAAAAATAGTGCAGGATTGTTTGCGACATCCACACAAACTGCCCGAACCGTTGCATCTCGCACACAAAGCAGCGAGGAGAGAGCTAAAAGAAAGACGAGAAGTAAAAGCAGTGAATTAAAAAAGAGACTTTTTTCAGTACTGACGTTACGAAAGGAAGAAAAAAAATAACGTTTTTTTTAGGTAACTTTCTTATCGTCTTCCTTCTGCTTCAACAACAATGACAGAAAACGGGATACAAACATTTTTATAGTAGTTAACCTATTTATAGGTAAAATAATACCAAAAAGTAGGTAAAATGCTCACTAAACAACAATTAAACATTCTTAGGGTATTCAAAAAAGATTTTTTTGAGAGTTTGACATTTAAACAGATTAAAGAAGAAAGTAAACAAAAGTCAAATAATATTGTTCAAATTGCCATCAAAGAATTCAAAGAACATAATTTAGTGAAAACAAGAACAACGGGCAACGTAACCACTTATTTTTTGAACTTTGATAATAACGCAACGTTAGCCTATCTCAATCTTATCAACGATTTAGAGATTCAAAAAAGAAAGTTTCCAAAAGAGATATTGACAGAAGTTCAGCAGAGGATAGTAAAACAAACCAGTTTCTTTATTCTGATTGTATTTGGGAGTTACGCCAAAAATAAAGCGACTGAAAAATCAGATGTAGATATCGCAGTTGTTGTTGAAAGTGAACAAACAAAAAGAGATATAGCTCCGCTTTTGGAAACTGTAAAACGAAGAGAAATAAAAACAATAGATTATCACATCTTTACCAGAAATGAGTTTTTGGAAATGTTAAAAACAGAAAGTGAGAATGTAGGCAAGCAGATTTATAAAAACAGTCTTATTTATTACGGTTTTATTGAGTATTGTAATTTTATACGAGGAAGAAAAAATGAGTGATGAGGCAGAACTCTATCTTCAAAGAGCTGAGAATGAACTGGTAGCAGCACAAATGTTGTTTGAAGTTTCCAGTAATTCAGCACTTCAAAAAGAACAATTTAAACTGGAAAAGGACTTTACATTTTACAGCACAGTTATTGGCCATTCTTACTATTCCATTTTTTATGCTGCAAAAGCAATTCTTATCAAGAATGGAGTGAAAACAGAAGCACCAGAAGTACATAAGAAAACATTGGAAGCTTTTGAAAAGTATATGGTAAGTACAGGAAAATTAGATATAGAATTGCTTAAAATTTACCAGAAAATGATTGTTCGCGCTGATGTGCTTTTAGGAATTTTCTTCGTGGAGAAAAGAAAACGAGGAGAATTCACATATCAGACGCTTCCCCAAGCAAACAAAGAACCAGCACAGGAATCATTAAGCAACGCTTCTTTCTTTTTCAAAAACATTAACAAGATTGTGCGATAAGAACTTACATTTATGATGGATGTTAAATCATTTCCCCCAACTGCTTCTTCACACTTTCCGCCATCGCTTTCCCGATAATTCGCGCAAGCTCATTCATTTGAGCTTTCCGCAAGTCTCCGACATCTTTCAATCCATTTTTATAAAGACGCCGTGCACGCACGCGACCGATACCGCGAAAGCGTAACAGCGTCAACAATTCTTCCTTCGCGCCATACTGAACACGCATACGCAGCTTTTTTACTGTACTCATCATCTGATGACCACGAATATAAGGCAATAACTCACCGACCGAATAAAGCAGCCAGTCAGCAGTCTTCGTTTTGCTCTGGATTTCTCCAGGACGGATAGCATATGTTTCAAGAAGCTGTTCCTCATTCTTCTCTTCAATCCAATCAGAAAAGAAAAGCGCAGTCTTAACACTTTCAAGAAATTCATCATATGAAGAGTCATACAAATTGGGCTCCGTTTCAAGAATTTCATGCGAATGAGCAAGCAATGATTTCTGCACAGGTTCATGGTCTTTCACACGCAAACGAAGCAACGGCCTCATTTCAAGCGTGTGGCTGATTGCCTGTAAAATCCCGAAAGTTGCGGGCTGGGTTGTTTGTCGTAAACAGTTAAGAAGACGATGTGCAGTGTACGGGTCAAGATATAGCTCTGCAACTCGTTTTCCAAGAGGAGTAACATCAATATTGTTTTTTCCAAGCTCTGTGGCACTGACAAAATCTAAGGATTGAGTCGTAACAAAACCCCATTGAGTGAGCAATGCAATCATTTTGTCGATAATCTTTTCCAGCTGAAGCATATCTTTGTATTGGTGTGCCCAAAAAGTGCGCGAAAAAAAATCAATAAGATGTTCACGGGACGCTGCAAAACCGGAAGCAAGCAAACTAAGAACATACGTTCGAAGCACAGGCTCAGCAGCAAGTTTGCTGGTAATCTCCTCAGGCTTCCCAAGAATGTATTGTGCATGAATTTTGTCGTGTTCGATGTCATCTTTTGCAATCGCGATTGCTTCGCCATGGTCATCATGAAACTCTGGTCTGCCAGCTCTACCACAGAACTGTAAATACTCGAGAACAGGTATCCAGCTCATACCCCATGAGCCGCTGAATCTTTTCAGGCTTTTGAGGATAACACGATATGCAGGAGTACTCACCCCATATACAAGTGTTGGTGTTGCGCAAAGTGTCGTAATAACTCCATCCCGAAAGGCTTTTTCAATAAGGTCTCTTTGGTCGGACAACAAGCCCGCATGATGAAAAGCCACACCGGATTTGATACAGATGCTCAACCGTTTGCACTGTTTTGTTGGTGTTCCGATGCGACTGAGAATTTTTTCCGCCAGTTCAGCTTGGGCAGGCTGCACACCATTTTTCAGTCGGAGAGCGCGTGCAATATCTTCCGCTGTTTTTTCGGCGCTGAGCTTGCTTTCAACAAAAACAAGCGACTGCTTCCCCTGCTGGCGTGTATCCTGTACAAGATACAGAAGTGGATTCATAAAGAGTGAGAGATGCGATGCTTTATTTACTTTGCTTCCAGCTTCGCTTCAGCAACTTGCGTTGAGTTTGTCGTTCGCTGTCGTGCAGAAACGCGTACAATCCATTCATGCTCAACAGAAACCTGACCATCACTCACCGTAAGCATAATCTTCTTGTCCCCGAGTTCACTAAATCGACGACGCACCCCTTTCGAGGAGTCAACAGTGTCAAATAACCCAAAATCCCAGGTGTATTCAAGTTCATCGCCATCGAGGTCAAGAGCTGAAGCTTTGAATACAATCGGCTCGCCAATCGTAGCACGGATACGACGAGCAGGAACAACATCCGCAAACTCAGGCGCACGATTCTTGTCTGTAACAGTAATCTGAACTGTTGTCGTAACAGCAGATTGGTCAGATTCGTTACGCACGCTAATATGAGTGTCATTACTCGCAGTAGTATTGTCCATCAAAGCATATTGACTATCGCTCGCACTGAACGTCACAAGATATGTTGAGCGTTTTTCATCTTTGGTTGCTGCGTCAAAATCGGGAGTCCAGCGAAACACACCATCATCAAATGAAGCTCCATCGGGCAAGTCTTCAGCAGCAAACACAAGTTCATCACCATCCAAATCTTCTGCATCAAGAGAAAATGAAAGCTCGTTTCCTTCTGCGACAATCTGATCGCCAACAGTACTAAGCGATGGTGCTTGATTAACATTACGAACAGTAAGTGGAACACGTAATTCTGTTGAGTCTGTTCCATCAGTCGCAGTGACAACAACAGTATAATCGCCTGCGCTATCAAAATTTGTAATCCATCGCTTTCCAACAGGCTCGCCAATCGTTACTTTAACTTTATCATTATCCTCATCAATCACAACAGGATTAAATATGATAACATCTCCTTCACGAGCATCAACTGAAGAGATTTCTTCTATGAGAGGGGGTCTGTTCTTTCCTTTCACCAGTGCGTCGAATTCGAGAGTGCTACACTTTTCAACACCACATGCTGTAAGAACAAAAGGGATTTTGTTTTCCGCAGGATAAATAAGATTGTCAAGCGCAAAGAACTGGAGTAATTTCAACAGGAAACCCTTTGGTTTTGACACTGTATCGTAATTTGTAGTCCAAACAATCTCATCAGATTTAAACGTTGCTTCAGCTGGCCCAACAAAATCAAATGCAAGTTCATCGCCGTCAGGATCCGAGACAAAAACATCAACATTCAATGTTTCAGTTTCAAAAAGACTTTGCTCGTCGACAGGCGCAAATTCAGGAGCGCGATCAACATTTTCAACAACAATGGTAAAAGTTGTATTAGTATCTAACTCACCATCGCTTGCAGTAACCACAACAGGATAAACACCTGCATCGTCAAAAGTGGGCATCCATGCGCCCTCAGATGAAAAATGGTCGCTGAACGTATAGGTAATCTCATCACCATCGTCATCAGTTTTATTTAAGTTCAAAACAACAGTTTCATTTTCACGAGCTTGAATTTCCTGAGATTCAAGTAGGGGTGCACGATTAACATTGTCGACATCAACAGTCCATGTTTCTTCAGTAGTATCAACACCATCACTCACAAGTGCAACTATGGTATGTGTTCCTGCACTTTCATAATGAGGAGAATAAACGAAGATGTTGCTTTCCTCAACCTCAACATTATCAACTGTCCACGTGGTGTTGAACGACTGACTTTCAGGATCGCGTGCGACAATGGTGAAAGTGAGTTTCTCCAGTTCACGAATGGACAATTGTCGTGATTGCGGAGACGCTGAGACAATACGCGGCGGCTGATTTTTTTTACGAACAGTAATATTCACGTTTTCTTCGACAGTGAATTCTGCGTCACGTGCAAAAACCTTGATAATATGCTGACCTGCATCGCCAAAATCAGTCTGCCAAACACCTTCAGCATTGAGCGGCGAATCAAACTCAATATTCACAGCATCACCATCAGGGTCCTCAACAATTGGATTAACATCAACAAGATTACCTTCATCAACAATAACATCGTCAAGAGTAAGTAAGGGTTGACGATTAACGTTCGTGATAACAAGGGTCACTGGTTTTTCTGTGACCGAAGTGCCGTCATTCGCACGAATAAACGTATCATAAGTGCCAGCATCCTCAAAGGTGGTTTGCCATTCACCGCTGGTATTCAACGGCTCACCATATTCAAAGGTGAGATCGTCCGCGTCGTCGTCCTGTCCTTGAGGAACAAGACTGACAAGCTCGCCTTCAGAGTATTCAAACGTAAATGATGCTGCAGCTACCGAAACCACCAAAAGGAGTACAATCCCCAATGCACTCACTGTTTTCATAGGAAAGAAAAAATTAACGTTTTACGATGTCAATGATTTGCGGCGGCACATTCACATCATTCACAGTCAATACTATTTCCTTGCTTACCGTGTCTTTGCCATCACTTGCAGCAACGGTAACCGTGTATGTGCCATGGTCTTTGAATGTGGTTTCCCAAACACCATCGTCATCGACAGGCTCAGAGATAGTAACTGTTACTTTGTCACCATCAAGATCACTAACAACTGGTTTAAATGTGACTGTTTCGCCCTCGTCGATTTCCACAGATTCATCAAGACCGGTAATTTCGGGCGGAACATTAACATCTTTCACCGTAAGTTTCGACTTGACAACAGTTTCTGCTTCACCGTCGGTAGCAGTAACAGTAATGTCATACGTTCCTGCACTTTTGTGATCTGTCTGCCATTGACCATCTTTATCGAGCGGTTTTGAAAAACTCAGTGTGACATCATCATTATTTTTGTCAGTGACTTCAGGCTTTAATGAAAGCAACATCCCTTCATTCACGGTCAATAATAACTCAACGCCTTCGACAAGAGGTGCAACATTTTTCTTTTTAACGACAAGCAGAATCAGTTTATCAACGGTGTTAACACTATCACTTGCACTGATTGTAACAACATATTCGCCCGCATCTCCATAATCTGTTTTCCATTTGCCATCTGCGTCAAGCGGAGCAGAAAACTCAAATTCCAAAGGGTCATCATCTTTGTCATCAGCATTAATTTTTAAATCGACAAGTTCCGTTTCTGAAAATTCAATTTTTTGTAATGTAGAGGTGTCGACATTAGAGGTATCGACATCAGGATTTTTCAAAGCTTCTTCGACGTCAGCAACAAGAGTATCTATATCTGTATTTTCGACAGTTTCAGCGGCAACACTTTCAGCTGCTTCAGCATTTTCATCAACAACGACAACAACCGCTCCGGTTGCATCATCACTGGATTCAGAAGAATTTTCATCGTCGGCGAGCTTGCTTTCAATTTCCTGAAGTTCTTTGACGAGATCGACTTCCTCCTGCGTTTCGACAGGTTGCTTTACACATGCACCGAGAAGTACCAGAACAATAAGAATCAATAACCCTTTTTTCATGCTCAACCCCTCCATGACACTACCATTATTAAATGGCAATCTGTGTTGCGTACTGCGGGATAGCATCTTCTATTTAAATCTTGTTGGCATTGAAAATAAGTATTGGAAAAATGGCCCCGCCGTGATTTTCAGAATTTTTTTGAACACGGGACCTTACGATGGCTGCCGGAACATATCAGTCGTACGCTCCACCAGGCTAAGCTACGGGGCCTTAATACACTCGGAATTGCTGATGTTTTTAAAGGTTTTCTAAAACCTGAAGAATTCTACAAAAATGTGGCTATTTTTTCTTTGTACTGGTCTATCTCACTTTCATCATAGGTCTTGCCCGGCCAGTGCTGCAACCCATCGCATTCATAGCGAGGAATAACATGCAAATGCGCATGAAACACAACTTGTCCAGCTGCAGCAAAATTGTTCATGCCCAGATTGAATCCATCTGCTTTAAGGCTCTTACAAAAACTTTTGCCAATTTTTTTTGCCGCAATAATCATATCTTTCAGCGTACTCTCCGGAACATCGAGTAAGGTTTCAGCGTGCTCTTTTGGCAGGATAAGAACATGACCTTTGTTGACTGGACGTATGTCCAGAAAGGCAATGATTTTGTCGCTGTCAAATACAATTGCACTTGGAATATTACCGGAAACGATTTTGCAGAAGATACAATTGTCCATGAGTTCTCAGAAAAAAACTAGAATATAAATATTATTGTACATCAGAAGTTCTCCTCATCAACGTCGCTTTCATCCTCTTCTTCGGTATCATCTTCGTTATCGTCTGCATCATCATCGTCATCATCATCTGTGTCTTCATCTGTGTCTTCATCTGTATCTTCATCTGTATCATCAGCTTCATCATCATACTCTTCAACAGATTCATCATCAAATGGACTCATTGTGCTTCACCTCACGCGCATGCGGACTATTCTTTTATTTAAGAGTTTCGATTGTGGGTTTGGAAAAGGAATAGGACAAAATAAGCGAGTACAGAAGGCTTTATATATCAGGTAAATCTTCAATAAGATGATAAAAAATGAGGTTATGGCCCGCATTGCTCATCTTTATGTTCTTGCTACCCAGCGTTATCGCTGCGGTGGAAGTAACACCTCTGACTGATCGCATTTCTTTTGGAGAAAAAGCATCGTTCCGTGTGAGCATCACAAACGAACGCGAAGAGTCACAAACATACGAGATTGTATCACCTGGCACAGGTATCCTCTGGGATGTTAAGACACAGCCTTTGCGTGATAGTACAGTACAGATTGGCTCACGCAGGTCAAAAGATGTTATAGTGACTGTTGAGTCTATAGAAAAGTTTCAGGCGGGCGTGTATCTGATAAAACTTGAGATAACATCAACAGCAGGGGAACGTATTGAAAAAACATTGAAGATTTTCATGGGACCGAATGAGCCAAAAGAATACTTACCATCATTGCGTGTGACGTTGGACATGAATGACCGCATCGACCCCAGAGAAGCACAATCAGTAAAACTGCTGATTGAAAATCTTAATCCGTTGCACATATCTCCGTTAGTCATTGAGATGTCGAGCGAGATTCCAGAACTGAATTTACAGCAAACCATTGATTTGCCCGCAGGTCCTGGGAAAGCAGAATCCGTTGAATTTTCATTCAAGATGTCAGACGCTCAGCAGCCTAAAGAATATTATTTGTTCTTCCAATTCAAGCGCGAAGATGAAGTCATCAAAGTCATTGACAAAAGAATCGAAGTGACTCCGATAACGGACCCATTTGAGCAGCTTGCAAACGAAGAAAAAAAATTCTTGAAAATAATACAAACAATTTCAATAAAAAATACTGGGAACGTCAAAAACACACAGATAATTACAGTACCAGTAACAATCAAACAAAGAATTTTTGGGGTTGCAGAACCTGAAGCGCGTGTTGAAGAACGAAATGACCAGAAAGTATATGCGTGGGATTTTGAACTCGCACCGACAGAAACAACAACAGTAACGATGACAACAAGTTATCGAGTTCCATTTGTGATTATTATACTAGTGCTTATCTGCGGCTTGTTATATAGAATATACAGACATCCTCTCGTGCTGCAAAAGGTTGCATCGCGTGTTGAAGTACACGAAGGAGCTGTCGCCGGATTGAAAGTGACATTGATGGTAAAAAATATTACAAACAGATTGCTGAAAGATGTGGAAATACATGATGAATTGCCAGGCATTACAGATTTTGAACATGGTGTAGAGATGGGCAGTTTGAAACCATACACGGTGACAAAGCAGGGCAATCACACACTTGTCAAATGGAAGCTGAGTGAGCTCGAAGGAAGAGAAGAACGACTGATTACCTATAAAGTCAAAAGCCACTTGAAGATTGTTGGTACAGTACAGCTACCAAGAGCAAAAGCACTTGTTCCAGGAATAAAAGGAAGAAAGAGAGTTTCGTATTCTAATGTGTATAGAATAACAACGGGAGAGTAAGAGCTTTATCCAATATAATGTTTTTTGACTACTCACTTATGGTCCATGAAAGTGCGCTTTTTTAGTCACACTCGGCTGCAACGACGACGAACACCCAAAAGTATTAAAAGATAGAGATTTATGGCGAAAATGGTCCCCGCTTAGCTCAACGGTAGAGCGTTCGGCTGTACGAAACCGAGCCATAGATGCGCTCTACGACCATATGGATTTGTCCACGGAATGAGAGAGAGCCAGCCAATACCGAAAGGTTGCTAGTTCGAATCCGGCAGCGGGGATAGGAGGGCTTCGGCCCTCTTTTCTTTTTGCAATGAAAACAAAAATACCAAAAGTTGGCTTTGAGAATTTAACAAAGGAAAAAGCACGAATTATCGCTCACTTGATTGGTGATGGTTGCATTTTCAAGACAAATCATGACTACGTTATGAAATACGAGGTTGTGGATAAAGAATCGTTAAATTGTTTTCAATCTGACCTGAAAGCGGTTTATGGGTTAGAACCTTCTACAGGACTTCATAAATCGAAAAAATCTGGTCGCATGATTCCCTACATTCGTCTCAGATCAATACATGTGTACAACGACCTGATGCGATATGCAGCATATAGGTCACATAATTGGCATATTGGAAAAGAAGTCTTGTACAGCCAGTGGGATAAAAAGAAAGAATTTTTGAGAGCTCTCTTTGATGATGAAGGCAGTGTTATTCCATACGGAAAAAGTGCTTTAGTCAGGCTTTATTCGATAAATCAAAATGGACTGTTACAAATTCAAGAAATGTTGTCCAAAGCGAAGATAAACTCAAAAATAGTTTCAGGATTTGGTCACTCGAGGAATGTGTACGCTTTAACAATAAGAGATTTAACAGCATTTTGTAAAATAGGTTTCAATCTTTCACGAAAACAAAAAAGACTCGAGGAATTCTTGAAGAAGTGATGAAAAAGGTAGGTTCAACTCTCGCACGGAGTCCTACGGACAGGTAATCGTCACGCAAAGTTTGGTTTATGTACTCCCAGTCCCGTTGCTACGAAAGGAAGAAAAAAGATTAAACGTGTCAAAAACCACCAGCAACTTAATATTATAATAAGGTTTTTGAGCACACTCAGAGTTTTCAAATTAAATTAATTATTCACACAGACGGGATGGAAAACTCTGATGTTTAAAAAATTATTTTTTTCGCCTTCCTTCTGCTCCAACGCCCACCACGAACAAGTGAGAAGAAAAGTTTGAAGCAGCAAACCTCTAAAGCACGCTATTTTTTTGATTTTTCTTCAAAAGCTTTATAAGTAATCACCATTAAGAAGTAAAAATGACAGAAAACGTTAGGGTCTATACAGTGACACCTGTGGGATGTTTATACCGTCGAGACTTTATTTTTACAAGAGATAACAATGTTATTTTGCCGCCCTTACCTTCCTACTGTGGTGTCCCAGACGAGAAGTTTATTCCAGATAGACTCGCTCTCGTACCAGGAGATGCTAATGTACTTAGTCCAGTTGATGCTTCACAAAGGAAATGTGGTGAGGTAGTAAGACCAATTGGAAGGGTTAGAACTCAAGAGGGTCATTATCCATATGGAGGACCAACATACGTGGTCATTTCAGCAAGCGAACTACCATTCGAAACCTTTGAAGAATATAAAAGAGGAATGTTAGCAGCAGACAACGCACGCAAACGAATCACCAAGATGTGTGACGACGACATCGAAAGATTAAAAAAACAACGAGACGAAGAACTCAGCAGAATCAAAACACCATCCCTCACCGATCTTCTCCCAAAATAAGCCAAAACCAAAACCTTTATAAACCGCCCCCTTTTTTTGAACGTTCTTATGCCGCTCACATGTATTTCTCTGACAAAAAGTTTTCGCTTGAGAAAGCTCTGTCGGAAAAATCATGTTGCCCTGGTAGTGTAGTGGCCTATCATGAAACCCTGTCACGGTTTCGACCCGGGTTCGAACTCGCATTGTAAGCATTTACATGCAAGAGAAAGTCCCGGCCAGGGCGTTCCTCCGAGAGAGGAATGTTGGGCCGGTAGCTCAACCTGGTAGAGCACTGGACTTTTAAGGTCCAGAGGATATCCAGGGGTTGCGGGTTCGAAGGGATAAACGCAAAAAGCGTTTATGCACGGAAGTCCCGTCCGGCCCGTCATAATCAAGAGGATAGACACGCTTCGAGGAAGCAAAGAAATAATGGCGTTTCACGTCTCTGAACACATCTGGGTGCCGCAGCACAAGAAGCTGTCGAAGGAAGAAAAGGAAGCACTATTAGAAAAATATCACATCACCATAAAAGAGCTTCCACGTATTTCTAAGTACGATCCGGCATTATCCGAACTCAGTACTGAGCCTGGCGACGTCCTCAAGATCACACGAAACAGTGCAACAGCCGGTAAGGCGACATATTATAGGGTGGTCTCAAATGGATAAAGGCATTCTTATCCGAAAATATTTTGAAGGATACAAGTTTGTCGAGAGCAACATCCAGTCGTTTAACACATTTATCGAAAGAGGCATGCAGGAAGTTGTTGACGAGAACAAAGAAGCCGAACCAACCATTATTCCGGACAACATTGATCGTTTTGTCATCAAGTTCAGCAAGATATGGGTCGGCAAGCCGGAAATCATCGAAGCCGACGGCAGCAAGCGCAACATTATGCCGATTGAAGCGCGCTTGCGCAAGATTTCTTATTCTGCTCCGATATTCCTCGAAGTGAGTGCACATATCAATGATGTTCAGCGAGAAAGCTTCACTGCGCAGATTGGCAAGATGCCCATCATGCTCAAAAGCAAGTATTGTCATATTATGGGAAAGAACAAGGAAGAATTAACAACCTTGGGCGAAGACCCTTATGATCCGGGCGGATATTTTATCATCAATGGGACAGAAAAAGTGATTATCACTGTCGAAGATTTAGCGCCAAACCATTTTATTGTCGAAAAAGAAGCCGTGGACAAGTATATTGGAAAGATATTTGCCGAACGCGGCTCTTACAAGATACCTCATTCACTTGAAAAAAGCAAGCAAGGGCAGCATTTCTTGACGTTTACACGAGTTAAAAAGGCCCCTATCGTCCTTGTGTTGAAAGCATTGGGACTTATACTGGACGAAGACATCATGAAGGATGTTGCAACACAACAGCAAAGCGAAGTGCTGGCTGACTTATACGAGTTTGTGGAAGTCAAAACGCAGGAAGAAGCAATGGACCAGCTCGCCAAACTGGTGGGCATTACACAGGTGCGTGAAATACGTCTCGAGCGTGTCCGTGAAATACTCAACAAATATTTGTTACCTCATCTGGGGATTGAAAACGAACAGATGCTCTACAAAGCCCATAACATTTGCAAAATGTGGAAAAAATATATTGATGTCAGCAGTGGCAGAGGAGAGCCAGATGATAAAGATCACTATTCAAACAAGAAGCTCAAGCTGTCTGGAGATTTGTTAATGGATTTATTCCGTGTGAATTTCAAAGTTCTCGTCGGAGACTTGCTCTACAATTTCCAGCGTATCATTAAAAGAGGAAAATTACCTTCTATTCGTGTTATCATCCGTGAAAAATTGCTCACGTCAAGAATTTATTCATCCATGGCAACAGGCACATGGGTGGGCGGTAGAAAAGGTATTTCGCAAAGAATGGATAGAGCAAACTTCACAGCATCGATGTCACATTTGCAGCGTATCGTTTCACCATTGAGTGCAAGCCAGGAAAATTTTGAAGCTCGCGCATTACACAGCACCCATCTGGGCAGATTATGTCCAATCGAAACACCAGAAGGGACGAATATTGGCCTGAGAAAAAATCTTGCATTGCTCTGCTCAGTATCACACGAATCAAATGAGCAGGAAGTACTTGCAACACTGAAAAAATTTGGACTTGAGGCAATATGAGCAATGTATTTTTGAACAACAAGTTTGTAGGAACCGTCGAGAACGGCAAAGGCTTTGTAGATCATTTAAGAAATGAACGTCGCAAGAATCAACTGCCAACAAATGTGAATGTAAGCTACAATGAGGAACGCGATGAGATATACACAAGCAGCACACAGGGACGTGCACGCCGCCCTCTGATTGTTATCAAAGACGCAAAACCACTGCTCACAGAACAGCATATCAAACAGCTCGAACGAAACGAGATGGCATGGAACGACCTTCTTCAGCAGGGCGTTATAGAATATCTCGACGCAAATGAAGAAGAAAATGCGTTGGTTGCCTGGGATGAATCACAATTAACTTCGGATCATACACACATGGAAGTCATTCCATTTGCAATTGTTGGCATTGCAACAGCACTTGTTCCCTATGGTCATTATAACCCAAGTGCGCGTCTGAATGGCGGCAGCAAGAACCAGAAGCAGGCATTGGGATTTTATGCATCAAATTTTCTTGTCCGAATGGATATGGATGTCAATGTACTCCATACACCACAGGTTCCTATCGTACGAACATTTGTCCATGACGCAGCAGAGTACGACAAACATCCGTCAGGTCAAAATGTAGTCATTGCTATTATGAGTTACGAAGGATACAATATGGAAGACGCGGTCATCCTGAACAAAGCAAGTATAGAACGTGGCTTGGGCAGAAGCACGTATTACAGACCAGCAGTCGCCGAAGAATTACGATATAGTGGTGGATTAGTCGACGAGATTTCAGTACCAGACAAAGACATCAAAGGCTACAGAACAGAGCATGAATACAGATATCTTGAAGAGGATGGAATTGTCCACCCCGAAGCGATTGTTAAGGAAGGCGACGTCATTATCGGCAGAACAAGCCCACCTCGTTTTCTCAGTGCGTTGGACGAATACAATCTTGCAGGTGCATCACGGCGAGAAAGCTCATTATCTTTAAAGCACGGCGAAGAAGGCGTTGTTGATTTCGTGCTCATCACAGAGAATGCTGAAGGGAATAAACTCGTCCAGGTCAGAATACGTGACCAGCGAATTCCTGAAGTTGGAGATAAATTTACAAGCAGACATGGACAGAAAGGTGTTGTTGGATTGATAGTTCCTCAGACAGATATTCCATTCAGCGTCAATGGCATCATTCCGGATTTGATATTTTCGCCTCACGGTATTCCAAGTCGTATGACTTTAAGCCACTTAATTGAGATGGTTGGCGGCAAAGTGGGCTCGCTTGCGGGACGATATGTTGATGGGACATTGTTTGCTGCTGAGCCTGAAGAAAAACTGCGCAGTGAACTGCTCGAGTTAGGATTTAGGGATGACGGAACAGAAACATTTTACAACGGTTTGACCGGAGAAAAAATGCAGGCACGCATCTTTACAGGAAATATGTATTATCTCCGTCTTAAACACATGGTCGCAAACAAGATACATTCGCGTGCACGTGGTCCGATTCAATTGTTAACCAGACAACCAACCGAAGGCCGCGCAAAAGAAGGCGGATTGCGTCTTGGAGAAATGGAAAAAGATACATTTGTAGCGCATGGAGCTTCACTCTTGCTGAAAGAACGTTTTGATTCAGATAGAACAGTCATTCCAATCTGTGAAAACTGCGGACTGGTTGCAATACGTGATGAATACAAAAACAAAACGTACTGTAGCATGTGTGGAGAAGATACTGAGGTAAATTATATTGAAATGAGTTACGCATTCAAATTGTTGCTCGACGAGCTCAAGAGCTTGGGCATCTATCCAAAAATGGAATTAAAAAACAAGTTTGAGGAATAAAATGCAAAAAGGCGAAGAATTCATTTACAAAAAAGTTGAAAGGATTGTATTCTCTTTATTTAGTCCGAAACAGGTCCAGAAGATGTCCGCAGTCAAGATAGTAACACCTGAATTATATGACAAAGAAGGGTATCCTGTCGATGGTGGTCTGATGGATGTTCGTCTGGGGGTCATTGACCCCGGATTAAGATGTAAGACATGCGGCGGTCGCCTGAAAGAGTGCCCGGGTCACTTTGGTTATATTGAGCTTGCTCGTCCAATCATTCATTTCAAGTTTGTACGCATTGTGCTAGACATTCTCCGTTCGTCCTGTAAGACATGCGGACACATACTCATTCCTGAAAACAAGGTAGCACGTTACAAAAAAGTGATTTCGCAGGCTGCAAAAGAGGATAATGAAAATGCAAGAAGAAAGATAAAAGCAATTATCCAGCGCTTAGGAACAAGAAAAAAATGCCCTCACTGTGGCAAGAAGCAAAACAAGATTATTCTTGAAAAACCAACAACATTTTACGAAGATGAGAACAAGATAAGTCCGATAGAGATACGCGCACGAATGGAGCGTGTAAGTGATGAGGAACTCGGACTATTTGGAATTAATCCAAAGACAGCACGCCCTGAATGGATGGTATTAACAGTTTTGCCTATTCCACCGGTCACTATACGACCAAGCATCACGCTTGAGAGTGGCGAACGCAGTGAAGACGATTTAACACACAAATTAGGAGATGTTGTACGTATTAACCAACGATTATTTGAAAATATCAATGCAGGCGCACCTGAGATTATCATCGAAGATTTATGGGACTTGTTGCAATATCATATTACAACATTTTTCGACAATGAGGTTGCACAAATTCCTCCGGCACGACACCGTGGCGGTCAGTTGTTGAAAACGATATCTGCACGAATTAAAAGCAAAGAGGGCAGGATTAGACATAATCTCGCAGGAAAGCGTACGAATTTCAGCGCTCGTACGGTCATTTCTCCCGATCCGATGCTCGCACTCAACGAAGTGGGCGTTCCAATGCAAATTGCACAAAAATTGACTATTCCTGAAAGGATAACAACATGGAATAAAGATTATCTTGCAAAGTTTGTTGAACGTGGTCCTCATCTCTATCCAGGCGCAAATTACATCGTGCGGCCAGATGGACGAAAGAAAAAAATTACCGATGAAACGCGGGAAGAAATATTGGAGGAGCTTGCACCTGGTTATGTCATTGAGCGTCATTTGATGGACGGCGACATCGCAATATTCAATCGTCAGCCAAGCCTTCACCGAATGAGCATGATGGGACACAAGGTACGCGTATTGCAGGGTCGTACATTGCGACTGCATCCTGCGGTTTGTCATCCGTATAACGCTGATTTTGATGGCGACGAGATGAACCTGCACATTCCACAAACAGAAGAAGCACGAGCTGAAACTGAAGTGTTGATGATGGTTCAGACACAATTGATTTCACCAAGATACGGATTGCCTATTCTGGGATGTATTCAGGATTCAATCACAGGAAACTATATACTGACACGAGAGCTTGAGTATTCGCACGAAGAGGCAGTGGACATCTTATTCTCAGTAGGAGTCACTGAGGTTAATAATCTCTCCAAAAGCAAACGCGTAACAGGCAAGCAGCTGTTTAGTGCACTTCTGCCTGCGGATTTGAACGCAACGGGCAAAACAAAAACAGGAGAAACTGTCGTGATTGCGAATGGCCAGATAACCGAAGGCGTTATGGATAGCGCAGCATTAGGCGAAGAAAGCGGATGGCTGCTTCGTATATTGCATGAGCGGTATGGCGACAAATTTACATTGGATGTTCTCGGAAAAATTGCATGCCTTGGAATTAAGGTACTTCTCCGACACGGATTCAGCATAGGTATTGCAGACACTGATTTAAAGAATGAGGGCGGAGAGAAAATAAAAGCAACCTTGGACGAGGCAGAGAAAGAAGTTCAAAATATCATAAAGACATACGAAAGAGGCGAGCTTGAAGCATTGCCGGGCAGAAGTGCAGCAGAAACGCTTGAGCTGCGTATCCTTGAAGTTTTAAACAAAGCGCGTAATAGATGCGGTACAATAGCGATGGAATCGAGCGGAGACAACGCAGCAGTAATAATGGCACGCAGTGGTGCACGCGGAAACATGCTCAACATCGCTCAGATGACTGCAGTCGTTGGCCAACAGGCATTGAGAGGCAAACGCATCGAACATGGGTATCGCGGACGAACATTATCATACTTCAAACAAGGAGACTTGTCACCGTCAGCGCGCGGATTCATTCGTCATTCGTTCAAGACAGGCATGAATCCTGCTGAGTTCTTTTTTGGCAGCATGACCGGACGCGACAGTTTGATGGACACTGCACTCCGTACGCCAAAAAGCGGATATTTATATCGCAGATTAAGCAATGCGATGCAGGACTTGAAAGTGGAATACGACAAGACAGTGAGAGACGTCAGCAAGCGCATTATCCAGTTCAACTATGGAGAGGATGGTATTGATGTCACACGCAGCGAGAATGGAAAAGTTGCAGAGATTCCTCAGCTCATAAAGGAGGTCAAATGATGGACAAAAACGCATCTTTGTTTCAGGAATACGAAAAACATCTGCCGATAAGTGTTATTGATGAGCTCAAAACACATATTACTGATAAAATAAGTACCGAGCGACTTCAAAAGATACTTGATGTTTTGGTCGAACGATACAATCATGCACAGGTATCAGCAGGAGAAGCAGTTGGGTTGGTAAGTGCAGAAAGTATCGGCGAACCAGGTACTCAGATGTGTATTGCATATGATGAGAAAGTAATGATAAAATATGATGATAAGATCCACATCTCAAAGATTGGTGAATTTGTTGATTCCGCTTTGAATACAACAGAATGTAATGAAGTTGATGGATACCAGTTCTGTGATGCGTATGGTATTTCCGTTCTTGCATTAAACGATAACGAGAAGCTGGAATGGAAAAGTGTTTCTAAACTAAACAGGCACAAGAGTCCTGAAAAATTGATTCACATAAAAACAAAATCAGGAAGGAAAATAACAGCAACTGATTTCCATTCGTTTGTAACAAGAAAGCATAATCAAATTGTTTCAATCAGTGGAAAAGAACTAAGAGTGGGAGATAGAATTCCAGTTATCAAGTATTTACCAGAGCACTGTACTGAAGCAATCAGTGTGTACGAACACGTCGAAATGCCGGCGCAGGATTTTAGAGTAAAAAGAGAATACAGACCAACAAAAATGCTCCCAGCAGAGCTTGCCCTCGATTGGGATTTTGGATGGTTTGTCGGCGCATACCTCAGCGAAGGTTGTGCAACCCAAGGTATAGTATCTATCTCAAATGTAGCCGATTCTTATCTGAATAATGCGAAAAGATTTATCAGCAAAATTGGTCTGGATTACAAAGATAAATTAAATGACAGAGGATTTGCGCAAGGAAGAGACATCATCATTAACTCCTCGTTATTGGCAAGGTTCATGAAGAACACCTGCGGCTCAGGTTCTGCGTTTAAAAAAGTACCAGAACTGGCATTCAGCGCACGAGAGGAGTTTGTTTCCGGACTGTTGAGAGGATACTTTGACGGAGATGGTAATGTAGCTGTGGAGAGAGGAATGCTCAGAGTGTCGTCAAACTCGGAAGAATTGCTTGACGGAATAAAGTTATTATTGAACCGGTTTGAAATATTTGCATCAAAATCAAAAGACCACAAGCAACATTATCTGATGATACCCTCAAAATATGCGCGAACGTTTTTAGAGAAAATTGGCTCTGACATTGATTATAAGAAAGCGGGATTGCAGGAACTGGCACGAAAGCCAAACCATCAGGATTACATTGATAGCATCAGCGGCTTTGACGACGTGCTTGTCTCAGTTTCAAAGAAATTACAATTACCGAGCAGATATGTGAATAGCGCAACGAAACGACAGAAAATTGGAAGAACAGCATTGTCACGACACGTAATAAATTTTGAAAACGAAAGTAGGACGAAAGGTATAGATGTTTCTCAGGAGCTCAATGTACTGAAAACAATGCTTTACTCTGATGTAATATGGGACGAGATTGAATCGATTGAATACGTCTCAAAAAGTCAGGGGTATGTGTACGACCTCACTGTACCTGGACCACATACGTTTGCTACGTTTGATGGAATAATTACCCACAATACCCTCAACACATTTCACTTTGCAGGTGTCTCGGAAATGAATGTCACCGTCGGACTGCCAAGAATCATTGAAATTTTCGATGCACGCAAAGAGATTAAGACGCCGATGATGGAAATTTTTCTAAAAAGCCCATACAACAAGGCAGACAAGATACGTGACGTTGCTTTTGAAATTCGTGAAACTAAAATGAGTGATGTTATACAAGAGATACAAACAGACATCTTCGAGCAGAAGATGGTAATAAAACTCGACACTGTACGTCTGGAAAAGCTTCAGTTGAAACCGGCAGATATAAGCGCGCTTGTTCGTGCAAAGGTCAAAGGCATATCAATGAAAACAGAAGATGCGGCGATTGAAGTAACAGCAAAAGACAATACAGACCCATCTGCAGTAAGCAAACTCAAAGAGAAAATAAAAGTAATTCACATTAAAGGCATTAAAGGAATAACACAGGTATTGCCTGTGAAGCGCGGAGAGGAGTACATCATTCTCACCGCAGGAAGCAACTTCAAGGAGATTATCAAGTTGGAAAAAATTGATCCGAAACGGACAACGACTAACAATATGCACGAGATAGCAGCAGTGCTTGGCATCGAAGCAGCGCGACAGGCGATTATCGATGAAGTAAACAAAGTCATTGACGCGCAAGGCTTAAATATAGACATCCGTCACGTGATGCTCGTCGCAGACACCATGTGTGTGTCCGGTAAAGTTCGAGGGATTACACGATACGGTGTCGTTCGCGAAAAGACAAGCGTGCTTGCTCGTGCAAGTTTTGAAACGCCAATCAAATATTTGATTAATGCGGCACTCGTCGGAGAAATCGATCACCTCCACAGTGTTGTCGAGAACGTCATGATAAATCAACCGGTTCCGATTGGGACAGGATTACCCGGTCTTGTGACAAAGGTGAAGTAAATGGACGCGATAGCAGAAGTCAAACAAGCGATGAAGGAAGGAACTATAGTTATTGGTTCTGAAAAAACAATGAAACTTCTTCGTCAAAGCAAGGTTAAAAAAATATTTCTCGCATCAAATACATCAAAAAAAGCAAGAGAGGAGATTATGCATTACAGTAGCATAGCAAAGGTTCCTGTGGAACTGCTCAGTATTACCAATGAAGACGTTGGAACGATGTGCAAGAAGCCGTTTTCAATTTCTGTGCTCAGTGTGCGTTCAGAATGAAAATAACTTATACGAAAGAGCTTCTTGCGGTGATGAAACTCTTCATGCGAGTGACAGGCGCCCTCCTCAAAGATTCATTTGAGTTTGATCATACATTATACTTTGTCGTTGAGCCCGGGCACATCGGCAAGGCGATTGGAAAAGGCGGCTCAACAGTACGAGAGCTGCAGGAGAAGTTCAAAAAGCATGTACGTGTGGTGGAATATAATTCCGACGTGACAAGGTTTGTGCAAAATCTTATATATCCGCTCAAAGTCGACGGCATCACAGTAGAGAATGGAAAACTCATCATAAAAAGCGACGACAGAGCAGTTCGAGGGCAGTTAATAGGTAGAAATGCGAAAAATTTAAATATGCTCAGGGAGGTCGCAACGCGATACTTCAAAATAAGCACAATTCAGGTTGAATAAATGGGGAAAAAAGCAAACGGATTAAACGTGGCAAAACGCCTTAAACAACGGCGCAAGAATAACAGAAGAGTACGCTTGCGCATACAGAAGCTACGCTCTGACCCACTTGAAGGCAGTTCACAGGCACGTGGCATCGTTCTCGAAAAGTTTGAGCTTGAAGCAAAGCAACCCAACAGCGCAATGCGAAAGTGCGTTCGTGTCCAATTATCAAAGAATGGCAAGCAGGTATCTGCATTTGCACCGGGCGACGGAGCCATCAAACTCATCGAAGAACACGATGAAGTTATTCTTGAAGGCATGGGCGGTAAGCAGGGTGGTGCAAAAGGCGACCTTTCAGGAATTCGTTTGCAGGTAATGAAAGTCAATGATCAGAGTCTCGATGCATTGCTCAGAGGCAAAATCGAGAAGGCACGAAGATGATAAAAGCATTCAACAGATGGGAAGTTACTACAACGACTGTCTCAGATATGGGAGTTGTTGATTACATCACGTTAGAACCTAAAATAGTTCCAAAGACTGGTGCGCGTTATGCTGGTCAGAAATTCCACAAGTCAAAAGTTTTTATTGTCGAGCGTTTGATTAACAAAATAATGGTTCCGGGCCACAAAGGCAAGAAGCACTGGCGCAGTTCAGGACATTGCAGTGGGAAAAAATCTCTTGCATACAGAGCAGTTGAGAAAGCATTTGAAATGATTGAAGTGAAGCTCAAAAAGAATCCAGTGGACGTGTTCATTACTGCTGTGGTTAATGGCAGCCCGCGTGAGGAAATCGTGACGATTGAATATGGTGGCGCTCGTTATCCTAAATCTGTTGAAGTCGGCTCACAGCGCCGCATTGACCTTGTGTTGAGATACATGGTACAGGGCGCATATGGACGCTCATTCAGGTCAAAGGTATCGTTGGAACAGGCACTTACTGACGAAATAATCAATGCATATCAGAGTTCTGGCAAATCAAGCGCAATTGCAAAGAAGCGAGATTTGGAAAGACAAGCAGCAAGCGCGAAGTAAAATTTATAGACGACAGAAAAACATGACTAATTACCTGACTTCGCCTTGATTTATGTACACTAGGTTTTGAGTATTCTTTTGTCGATAGATTTCAAGATGACTTCTTGATTTTTGCTGAGTACCACCGTT
>Ga0209542_10001650_pt1 | contig 51832 bp, 53 predicted proteins | sample RifCSPhighO2_01_FD_184028 | JGI IMG/M metagenome (GOLD analysis project Ga0209542, IMG submission 184028) | Soil microbial communities from Rifle, Colorado - Rifle CSP2_plank highO2_0.1 (SPAdes) (version 2) | ecosystem: Environmental > Terrestrial > Deep subsurface > Rock core/Sediment ...
TCTCAGATAGTTTCGAAGTATACTTTTCCATCTCGAATTTGGAAATTCGAGGTATACAGGCCAGCATAACTAGTGTTGAGATAAGTGGTCCCTTTCGGAACACTCAAAAGTGTAGAAATGGTCCCACCATCCTTGTCGATCAGAGTTAGTCGGCCTGACTCGTGGACGAGGACGGCGACGTCCCCGAGAGGGACGATTTTGAGGACATCAGTTGGCAGGTTTGGACCTGCCGAGAGAGTGCCAAAAGGCACCTTCAAAGTTTGCGCCGAGAGCTGACTCATGGTCAGCCCGAACGCAAGCAAAACAACCGCGAGCAGTCTGTTGAGCATGGTAGCTCTCCTTTCGTATTAGACCTTTATGTCAAAAAGCCATATTAGCCAATGAATTAGCTTCTACTTCAAGTATGCCCCCTTTTTTGACTTTGTCAAGTATTGACTGCGTATGAATTTCGTGTCATTTACTAGTTTTATACCTTATACACAGATAATGGGTACAGGTAAAGTGGGATAGGTTGTAGAATATATGTATGATGCGTAAATCTATTTTTGTTTTTAGTTTGATAGTTTTTTTCGGAATTATATTTTTTGGTGGGAGTAACAAGGTTTACGCGCAATTCACTTGTGACCCAAACACATCTCCTCAAATAAGTACCTGTGGTGGCCCTCCTGATACTACATACCAGACAGCTCCTCTCTGCTCATTTGCATATTATCCATATGGTACTTTTGCTGTTTATAAAGAAGTGTATGCTTGTACAGGTCACCAGACTACATGTTATAGCAATCTTACTGGCCAAGCTGTAAGCCAAAGCTCATGTACAGTAGACTGTGTCCCGGCGCCAAGTAGTTATGAGACATGCAGTGGGGTAGCTACTTGTGGTAATAATAAAAAAGACACAAATGAATGTTGCGATCCGACGGCTCCAGGGTCATCACCGAGCACATGCGACAGTAGTTGCGCGTGTATCGGAGGAGCGCCATCTTGCGGAGATGGGGTTTGCAATGGTTATGAAGATGCTAACAATTGTTCGCAAGACTGCTCGGGTGGTACACCGACTTCACTCTGTCCATCCAACCCTATAATTACAAATGTTTATGGAGCCACTGACAAAGTTTTATATCAGGGTGATTCGGTAAATCTTTTCTATTCTATCGAATCAAATAATACAGACAATCAGAGCTATAATGTTTCAAGTATTGGCTGCCCCCCAGGAGCCACTTGTAGTGGTAGTGGCGGGATGGTGGGTGGAGGCGATCCTCCAGATATTAGAAGCTACACTATTTCAAATACTGGGAGCACCCCAACTCGTTCCGACAACCCTATTTCTCTCAAAGTAAGTTCTGCCTCTGACCCTACCTGCTCTTATGACTTAGTTTACAACCTAAATATCAAACCCTCACGCAAGAGTGTTTGCGATGGGGCTTGGCACGAGGTACCGCCATACCCATACCCTTATGCTGTATACTCTGGGCCATTCGCCCGTTTTGACGGCACCAATATGAAAGCTACAGTAAATGCTGATTATATAGCTATGACTAGCCCCCTCACTTGGCAGAGAGCAAACTTTTCCCTCCTCTGCCGATATTTAGGTGGCTCGGGAGACACTTGTACTTGGGACCAACCTACACAGATGCCTAACACCGGATATCCTTATGGTGCGGCAACTTATGGTTGGCAAATGCTTGGCGCTCCATATGGTAGCACCGCTTCGGCTACTGATGGGGGAGGCAGGACTTATACTTTACAGAGAAGCGGCAACTTTGTGCAATACAAATGCGATGTACCCGTAGTCCAGTATGCTCTCACTGTCTCAAAGAATGGTACCGGCTCTGGTACTGTCACCTCTGCGCCAGCTGGTATTTCTTGCGGTTCTGGATCTGGATGTTCGGCATCTTATGCAAACGGTACTTCTGTTTCTTTGAGTGCCTCTGCTGCATCTGGCTCGGTGTTTACCGGTTGGGGCGGCGCATGCTCTGGTTCCGGCGCTTGTAATGTATCTATGTCTCAAGCGAGGAGTGTGACCGCCACTTTCAACACTGCCGCCACCTGCGACGCTTTCATGAGTCCTGCTTCCAATGCCGTCGTCTCCAATGTTACAAGTAGTGGTTATAGAATTACTTGGACTCCGCAGAACGGCTCGTACGATAACAATACTCGTCTTCGCATCGCTTCCAACTTAAATCAAACAGGCGCTACCCAAGTTGGTACTTACAAAGGTACTTGGACATACGGCTCTTGTCCCAACCCACCTCTTGTTGGAGCAAGCCAATGTATTGTATTTACAAGTGTGCCTGGAACAATCTCAACATATAATGTGACCGGAGCCCAACCAAACACTACTTATTACAACCGCTTGCCAACACTTTGTCCTGATCAAAGCGCATACGAAGATTATGTCTTTACGGCAGTGACTGCACCAGTAGCTGTCACTCCGATTGATGTAGCAATAGTGGCAAGCCCAAGCTCTATGACATTACCGAACAACTCAACTATTCTTTCTTGGGCGACATCTGGTAATCCAACCTCGTGTACCGCAAGCAACTATTGGTCTGGTGCCAAAAATCCAGCTGGGGGATCGGAGCAGAGGACGGGTATGGTCCAAGGCACTTACAATTTTATAATTACTTGTTCCAAAGCGGGGACACCAGATGCCACTGATTCCGTAGATGTAGTAGTAAGTCCAGTCAATCAGTTTAGTTTGACAGTTTCAAAGAGTGGTACCGGCTCCGGTACTATCACCTCCGCGCCCGCCGGTATTTCTTGTGGGGCTGATTGTGCCGAATCGTATGCAAGTGGTACTTCTGTCACCTTGAGTCAAGCGGCTACTGCCGGCTCTACATTTGCTGGATGGAGTGGTGCTTGCTCGGGTGTAGGTGCTTGTACAGTCTCAATGACTCAAGCGAGAGCGGTAACTGCAACATTTAATACAGTAGCCGTAGGTTCCTGCCCAGCGGGGACAGTTGCTTTGGGGTCCACTCCTATTAATCAGGGTCAGACCACCACAGCCACCGCGCCGCTCGGCTTTGGTAAAGGTAGCTTCGTTTCTGGCAACACAGCTGTAGCAACTATTCCTAGTCCTCTCACCAATCCAAGCACGGTGAATGGAGTTTCGGGTGGCACCTCTAGTATTTCAGGCACCGGTTGGTCTTATGACAATGTATGGATAGAAGATTCGGTACCGGCCGGAGCTTCTGTATTTTCAGACGGAGGAGACTCATGGAGTTGGGTAGCTTCAAACCCAACCCCTTATTCGGGTAATTCTGTACACAAATCAAATGTAAATGGTAGCGAACATCAACATTACTTTACTGGTGCTAATCCTACGTTCGCAGTAAACACTGGTGACGTGTTGGTTGCTTATGTTTTCTTAAATCCTAGCAATCCACCAAGCGAAGTGATGTTGCAATGGAATGAAAGGGGCTCTTGGGATCATAGAGCATATTGGGGAGCTAATAGTATTAACTGGGGTACAAATGGTACCAATAGCCGTCGATATATGGGGTCACTACCACCAACAGGACAATGGATCAGACTGGAAGTTCCTGCTAGCCAAATAGGATTGGAAGGTACTGCACTAAATGGTATGGCTTTCACTTTATACGGTGGACAAGCTTCTTGGGATCATATAGGTAAAAACGCAGGAATAAATAATTGTAATCTTACCGGAAGGACATTGACTGTTGGCGGTATTATTCCTGCCACTGCTAATATTTCTGCTAATCCGACCACCATTCCATACAACACCGCTTCTACTTTGACTTGGTCCTATTCCAACGCTACTTCTTGTAATATCACACCTCCACCAAGTCCGATAACCGTTTACCCGAGTGGTAGTGGTAGCATCTCTACTGGCAATCTCACAGCCCCAAGAACTTATACTATCGATTGCAATCCAATCGGACCAAATTCTAGTGCGAGCGCCACTGTCACTGTCCAAGCTCAATCTACTTTCAACTTGACAGTCATAAGGTCCGGGCAGGGCACAGTTTCAAGCAATCCGGCCGGTATCAGCTGTGGTACCACTTGCGGCCACTCTTATCCAGCTGACACATTAGTCAATCTCACCGCCACCCCAGCCACTGGCAGAATATTCGTCGGTTGGGGCGGTGCTTGCTCTGGCAGAGGGGCTTGCTCTGTGCTAGTAAACGGCAACAAGACAGTCTTCGCCAACTTCGCAATCGATCCAAACTTCAAAGAATTTTAGATCATGAATTTTAGAAGTATAAATTTAAAAAAGTTTTTTCTATTCACCCTCCTTTTTATTTTTGCTCTGCCATTTTTTGTTAACGCCGAAATCAAGCACCCTTATGTGCTAGATGAAAAGCCGCGAGTCACTTTTGGCGACAGTGTACCTGTCTCTACTTATTATGGTTTGGAAAATTATGTGCAAGATTATATCGGCGGCTTCGTCCACTTCACCTTTACTTACACCCATCACCAATGTTGCTTCACCACCAACCCTCCCATTTTATATATAACCGACGTCGATCCACGCACCACCAACACGCCAGTAGAAAAGTGGGCATACCCTCCATATCATTTTCCAGCATTTGGTGGCATACCGACCGATTGGTACACTTATGAAATTCAATTTGACCCGACTGGCTACACTACAGTAGTCAGGCAACAAGGCATATTCCAACTATTCAATGCTCACAGCGATCCAATCGACGGCTTCCTTCCAGAGACTGATTGGGTCTCTCTTGCCAACCGCCACCCCGACTATGCCGTCGGCAACACCGAGTCAATGGCCTTCACTCCAGTACCAATCAAAGAGCCGACAATTCTACCACCACCTCCGCCACCAGAAAATGAAGACCCCAACCCAGTAATAATAATCCCCGGCATCATGGGCTCGGCTTACAAAAACGGCGAGCTCGTGATCGATCCAATATTGCACACCTACGACGACCTCCTCGCCACCCTCGACCAAAACGGCTACACTCCCGAGGTCGACCTCTTCACCTTCCCGTATGAGTGGAGAGATTCAAATATCTTAAATGCCGATCTTCTTAAAAATAAAATTTCTGAAGTCATCACAAACTGCCTTGCCACCGCTCCCGCCCATGTAAACTGCCAACAAGTCGATCTCATCGCTCACTCAATGGGAGGTCTCGTCGCCCGCGCGTACATCCAATCCGTCGACTACGCCGACAATGTCGACCAACTCATCTTCCTCGGCACACCACATAAGGGATCGCCAACTGATTATTTAAATTGGGAGGCAGGAAAATTTTCACCAAACATAAATGCTGTCGATATTTTGACAGAATCTTTCTTCGAAGCAGAGGCACTACGAAACGGTCATCTGACAATATTTGATTATATTCATGATCGACCATTATCATCAGTGCAAGAATTACTACCAACTTTTGATTATTTGAGGGATGATAATACTGGAGTATTAAGAACTTATCCTAATAACTATCCTCAAAATGTTTTTCTTGAGAATTTAAACAACAACATCTCAAACTTATTAAATTCTGGCATTGATATAACTAACATAGTAGGAAATTCTGGAGAAGATAAAACGATAAACATAATAAGAGTTATTCCTACTGACCACGCTCGTTTTTGGCAGCATGGTGAACCAGAAGGTTTTGGCGCTATTTTGGGAGATAGTGGTTTGGAGAGGGGAGCAGGAGACAACACAGTGACTCTTGATGGGGCTACACTTCATAATTCTATACCAAATGAAAATTCTGATGCTTCTCATAGAAGAATTCCAACAGTTGAAGAAAATAGGGTGTATAAAATCCTCACCGGGGATGATTCAATAACAAATATCGACAATGGTTTTAACTTAAGCCCAAAAGTTTTGCTTCTCCAATTACTCTCTCCAATAGATTTTGTTGTTACAGATAAAAATGGAAATAAAATGGGTAAAAATTTCCAAACTGGAGAAGAGTACAACGATATTCCAAACGCCTTTTATTCAGGGTATGAGACAGACAATGAGTACATCACTATTCTTAACCCAATAGACGGAGAATACAAAATTGAGTTGCAAGGCATAGGCAGTGGAGGAGAGTATGGAGTACTAACGAGCTATATTTCAGATGAGTTTGCGACAACTACGGAAACTACTGGTATCACAACTCCAAACCAAATCACAAATTTAGATGTAGTGGTAGATAATACAAATCCAGAAGATTTGGAAACAGAAAGGGAAGTGACTATAGATGTTTTGATTAGTGACATAAATGGAGCTTATAGTTTAGGATGGATTACGGATAAAAAAGTAAGAGATGGTTTGATTGCAGAAGCAAAAGTCATAATAAAATTTGAAAAGAAGAAAAATGGTAAGTATGAGAAAAAAGTTGATAAAATACTGATCAAACTTATAGAGAAAGAGTTGGATTTGTTGAAAAAGAAAGGTAAAATTAATCAACAAGCATACGACCTCTTAAAAATAGATTTGGAATATTTAATAAATAATAATTAATCATGAAAAAAAATATTGTTTTATTTATAGTTGTATTGATTTTGAGTTATTTTACAGCATCATATTTTGGATCTTGGTATGATAATTTTTCGCCACAATCCGATGACTCATGGTTTAATCTTGGTAAACAAGAACTAATATTTATGGTCGGCCTCCCATTCGCCTACATCTTCTTCACCACCTTATTATTCCAAACTCTAGCCTCCGGCAACAAAACCAAATGGACCATCTGGCTCCTAGTGCCAGCTTTCTTCTTCTTCCTCTCCGGCGACATCCAACACATCTACCTGCCCGTAGCCCTCGCCATCATCGCTTGTGTTCTCGCCAAACTCCTCAATCTTCTAATATCCAAATTCAAACGTCCAAACACCCCAATGGTGATACGCTAGATCGGCGCACTTTTGGTTATTTCAGCCTTGTACTGTATAGAGGTGGTCGGCGCACTTTGGTGTAATAGGTTATAATCAACCTATGGCTGATTTAGCGAAGTTATACTCATACCGACCGATGGAAGAAGTCACCCTGCTTCTGGCCCAAGTCCTCACATTTTCAAGAAATAAAGAAAAGGTAAGTTCCTTTGATATCCAAAATCAATTCAAAATCAGTACTCCAGAAGCAGAGGTTATTTTTGACTGGCTTGCCGATGGTGGGGAAGTGGAGCCCAAGATCTCAAAACATTGGATACGCTGTGGCCGCAGATATGTACTGAACAACCCTGTCCCAGATCTGGTAGATATGGGACGGAAGCTTGGGGTGGGAGAGAGGAGAGCGTTCCTTATTATGCTCGCTCTAGAAAAGAGAAAGATAATCCACATAAAAGAAAATTTTGAGCTTGAACGAAGAAAGCCTATGGCCACTTTCAACGACCTCGTGAAGCAGATGAGGTGGGTGGCCAAGAAGTACCGCGGCCGATGTGAGCTCTCACTCCTCGCAAGGATTTTGTATCTCGACCCTATCACCGCCTTTCGCCTCGCCCAATACGGCCAAGAAAACCTCGGCCTCCTCTGGCGCTCCCGCCCCCCAGAGCTGAGGTAGAAAAAATAGACTTAGTCTATATATGTAGAGGGAGGTTTATAGTTATCCACATATCTTTTAGTGAACTTTAGTTCACTTGGTGAGATAATGAACATATTGAAATTTATTATCTGATATAATAATTCACATGAGTGCTCATTTGATTAAAAAGAGGCAAGATGGAAGGTACTATACAGAAGGCAATCCTTTTGTGTTGAAACCTTTTCAAGATTGGGCAGAATCTATAAATCTCAAAAAGTATAAAGTCTTAGAACCTTTCGCTGGAGCAAACAATATTATAAAAGCTCTGCAAACTTTGGGTTATGCCAAAAAGTTTTCCTCGTTCGATATTACTCCATCAGATCCAAAAGTGGTTTACCAAGATACCCTAGCTTCTTTCCCAAAAGGTTTTGATATTTGTATTACCAATCCTCCATGGCTTGCCAAAAATTCTGCTCACAGAAGAGGACTTGAGTACCCAGAAACAACATTTGACGATCTGTACAAACATAGTCTCAATTTGTGTTTAGAAAATTGCACAAATGTTGCAGCTCTTATACCAGCAACTTTCTTACAGAGTAGACTTTTTACAAACAGACTTCAATCAGTGATTTTCTTGCATGATAAGGGAATGTTTACAGATACAGAAAACCCAGTATGTTTGGCTTTGTTCAAAGAATCTTCCAAAGACGTTAAAATATTTTTTGATGGGTTGTATGTTGGTAAATTAAGCGAGTTTAGCAAAATGCTTCCGGAAGCGGGGGAAGATAAAATGGATTTAGTTTTCAACGACCCACAAGGAGAATTGGGATTTATTGCGTTTGATAATACAAGAGAACCATCTATAAGGTTTTGTGATGGTAGAGAATTGGAAAGGTATAACATAGGTTTTTCTTCGCGCATGATCACTCGCATTGGCGGAAATTTTAGTAATACCGGAAAATTGGTCCATTCTCTCAATAGTAGACTTTCAGAATTTAGAGACATAACAAAAGATATCTTCTTGACACCATTCAAGGGGTTACGTAAAGATGGTATGTACAGACGTCGCATGGACTATGGTCTAGCCCGCGACTTCATTACACAGCATGCCTAAACAAATACCCGATTTCGAAAAAGAATACATAAAAGGACTCCGGAAGAATGATCTGGACGTCTTAGGTCTGCTTGATAAAAGAGACAAGGATTTATTGAAAAAAATATCCAATTTCTCAAAGAAGCATGGTTTTAAAGAGAAGGAAGTTGTATTACAGATAAAGGAAGACAAATATTTGAGATCAGTTTTTTCGAAAGATCCAGGTAAGCAAAAGCTGCATGAAAATATAGCCGCAAAGTTTATAGAAAGTTTGTCTTCAGTAAAAAGTTTTAGACAATTAAATCACTCCGAATTATTTATAGTAAAAGGCGGTGTAATACCAAAGAAAGAACTAATAAAACAAGGTAGCCATAAGAGCGCAAAAACAATAGATTTTGAATGGGAAACTAAAAATAAAAAGATATACGCATCACATAAATACACCAAAGAAGGCGGGGGAGCTCAAGATAATCAATATAAAGACTTGCAAGAATTCATAAGTGAATCAAATCAATCTAACCTCCAAAATACTTTGTTTTTAGCCATAGCAGATGGAGCATATTATCAAACTCGCGATGCAGGAGCTGGAATAAAAAAGATTGACTATTTAAAACGTCTTGCAAACAAACATAATACATTTGCTTTAAATATTAACGAGTTGGAAGAATTTCTTGTAAAACAGAGATAAGAAAATGACTAATGATAAATACATCGAAAAAATCGAAGCGATGTTTAAAGTGCCAAAGCGAGTTGCTAATAAAGTACAGATAAAAGCAGAGAAAACAAAGGTAGGATATTTGATATTTGAATCAAGACCGAAATGGGACAAGGATGATTCAGAGTGGATCAAATTTGATGTTGCAAAAATCAGTTTCGATGATAAAGACAAAATGTGGAAAGCATACTGGAAAAGAGCTTCAGGAGAATGGGAATTCTATAAGGAACATAGATTATTCAGTTCTATTTTGAAATGTATACAAGAAGACCAACACTGCGTATTTTGGGGTTGATAATAGTTATAATAATCACATGAATAAATATTGGTTTAAGAGGAAGCTATACGGATGGGGGTGGACGCCGGCGAGGTGGCAGGGGTGGGCGGTGATAGGGGGGTATGTGGTTGCTTTGGTGAAGATATTTAAAGATGTTGATAGCGGATCTCATTCGGGGAGTGATACTTTGATCGGAGTGTTTGTGCCATTTATAGTACTCACGATCATCCTCATCTTGATCTGCTACAAAACAGGTGAGAAGCCGCGTTGGCAGTGGGGCTCGCCAAGAGACAAAATATAAGAGAAATTATTTGTGACCACCAAGAGACAAAATATGGAAGGTATTTCAGATGTCAATCTTACACACATTTTAATGTTTGACTTTGTGACATTCGTAGGGTAAGCTAGGGAATATGATTAATAAATATTTTGTATTTATCAAATCCTTAAGGCTTCAGAGGGGATTTTCCCAATTAGAAATTGCAAAAAGGCTTGATATTTCTCGTTCCTCGTATATTGCTTTAGAACAAGGGAAACGAGAGCTTGCTCTATCAGAAGCCAACGAGCTTGGTAATATTTTTCAAATTTCACTTGAAGATATTCAAGCAGGCAAGATTTCTGAGCCTGAAATAGTCTTTGAAGAAAAACTTACTAAAAAGGACCCTAAGAACTCAACCTCCGAAGAAAGGATCTCTATCCCTCAAGAAAAAGTAGAAAAGTTTAAACAAATACTTCTGTATATTCTTTCGAAAGTAGGTGGTAAACCAAATGTTGGCCAGACTGTACTCTATAAACTTCTTTATTTCATGGATTTTGATTATTATGAAAAATTTGAAGAGCAACTTATCGGAGCTAGATATATCAAGAATACACACGGTCCAACTCCGGTAATTTTTGCAAAAATAATTGATGAGCTTGAGATCGCAGATAAAATAGAGACGATTAAGAGTAAGTTTTATAGATATGATCAGACTAAGTATCTGGTAAATCCTAAAGAGACAATAGATCTTTCTAAACTATCTGGTAAAGAAATTGCTCATATAGACTGGGAACTGGATAGACTCTCTAATCTTACTGCCACAGAAATTTCAACCAAATCCCACAAAGACACACCTTGGTTGGTGGCAAAAGACAAAGAAATTTTGGATTATGAATATGTCTTTTACCGTCCAGAAGAAACTTCTGTAAGAGAATATGAGCCACTTTAATCAACTACCAGAGTTTCAGAAGGAATTTATAAAATTTTCCAAGAAATATGGAAGTCTGGCAGAAGATCTGAAAAAGCTTGAGAGGTTGATAGATACAGCGCCCACTGGACTTGGTAAAAACTTCACCATCATACACCACTCTCTAAATGTAGAGATCGTCAAAGTCCGTCTTGCGTGCAAAAGTTTGCGCAACAGGTCTATGAGAGTGGTATACGCTTACCACAATAATACGGTAACTTTTGTATATATTGAACTATATTTCAAAAGAGATAAATCAAATGAAGATAAAAGTAGAATAATAAATTACCTAAAAGAACATAGCTGAATTATGATATAATAAGTGCATGAGAAATAAAAAAGGGGTAGATAGTGATTTTGCAATGCAACCGATTTTATTTACAAGAGATCAATATAAGGAGCTACTTAGAGCATTCAGCGCCTACACACTTCTAAAACAATCTTCTATATTGCCAAATTCGGAGACAGCAAGACTGTACCAGTATATAATTGAACAAGGAAAAAAGTTTGGATTTGAAAAAGTAAAAATGGATGAGATGGATTGGCTTGATGAGATAAACGAGGATGTTTACGAAGCTCTTTTTCAATATACACAAGAAGAGACGTGGCAACATTTGGCCAACTTATTTGCCAGAAGAGATGTTAAAATGGAGATAGAAGAAGAAACTGGACTTTCAGAAGATGAGGTACCACCAGAAATGTTTTTGGATTCAATGGCAAAAAGAGTTGGGATGTATTTGAAAGAATTTGAGAAAAATGGAATAAATAATTTGATTTGTCCCAACATCAAGCAAAAACTACTTAAGATTGAAGAAACGAACTAAACCTATTTCTCCACTCTCTAATTCGCGCGAATAGGTAAATGGGTGTAAAATTGTAAGTGATTATGAAAGAGAGGGAATTAGAAAAGTTATTTAAAGCTCTAGCGAACAAGAGGCGTTTGTTTATAATCCAGTATCTCAAAAAGCGGAAGGATGCTACTGTCGGCAGTATTGCTCATGAGATAAAGCTTTCATTCAAATCCACTTCAAAACATCTGAACATTCTTTTTGCCGCTGATATCCTAGATAGGGAACAGAAGGACCTCCAGAGATTTTACTCATTACCCAAATCTCTATCTCCCTTCATCAAACATCTCCTCTCCATTCTCTAATTCGCACGAATAGGTAAATGGTCTGAGAAAAAAGAAAGTATGTTAAAATGGAGATATGAAAAAATTAGAAATATTTAGAAGAAATAAATCATGAAATTAATCAAAGAAGAAAAAATAAACAAAGAATTAGGCAAAGAATGGCAATACATCTTTGAAACTGAAGGAAACGGGATTTATTTGATTGAAATAACCGCTAGGGCAAAAAGTTGGTGGCAGAATTTGAAAAGTTTCAGATCATTTTTTAATGATGACGATTTGGTTATGACGATTGATGATACTAGTTTCCCAAAATTGAGTAATAAAATTGGTTTGTTTGACAGTGAAATGTCTTGGAATGGAAATCAATTAAAAGGTTTATTAAAAACTAATCTTTTTGTTTTATATTTTGAAAAAGGTGGACATAATATTCAGTTTATAAACGACAAAAATCCATTTTTGGAAAATATAAGAATATTTCAAATAGAAAATGAGTTTACATATGTTCCAACACAAAACAATGTTGCGGAAGATGGAGATAGAAGACCTTGGTTTGCTCTGGCTTTTGTCGGTTTTTCAATTGGTAATTTAAAAATAAATATTTCTGCAGGGAAAAATAATAGAGACGATGAAGACGCTAAACTCATAATTGATAGGAAAATAAAGGAAAATGATACAGAAAAATCACATAGTAATTGGTATTGGTGCGGAAAACTATTAAAGGGACAAGAAAAAGAATTTGACGAAGATTTGAAACTTGATAAAGGTATTCATTATATTGAATTGTATGCTGATGGTAGTCCAACTCTAAACAAAATTGAAGCGGAAATTAATAGAAAAAAGATTGGAGAAATACCAACGGTAGATAATCCAAAATGGACTGGGAGTTGGGGTGATGATACGGAACAGATGATTTTAGCACGAGCGATTTTTGGTGAAGCCAGAGATATTCGTTTTTCTGATGAATTAAGAATAGCGATTGGATGGGTAGCAAGAAATCGAGTTGAAGATAAAAAACAAAGATGGGGTCACACTTACTATGATGTTATTTTGCGAAACAAGCAATACAGCGCTTTCAATCCCATAGATAAAAACAGACCATTTGTTGAAAATCCATTAAAAAATAATAACGATATTCATAAAAAATCTTGGCAAAATTGCTACAAAATAGCCGACCAAGTTATTGGCGGAACATTAGGTGATCCAACCAAAGGGGCAAACCATTATTATTCAAAAATTACGAAGGATTACGAACCCCCTTCTTGGGCCACCGAAAAAACTTTTGTCGTTAAAATTGATAATACTTATTTTCATAAATTATGATTTTAAATGATTTTAAAAAAATAATAATTTTGTCTGTAGTCAACATTATATTGACTATAATTTTAATATTTTTATTTAATCAATATCCGTTTCAAATTGAAAAAAGAATATTTGACAAACAAAGAGAAATGCAGTCAACCCAAGGTATAGCAAAAGATGTTGTCTATGAAGAAACTTCTCCTGACGGAAATCGAAAAATAATTCTTTATAAGATTTTGGATAATCCCAAAGAACAAGGATTTATTGCCCTTAAAGATAAGATATCTAAAATAGAAAATTATATATATTTTTCTGATTATAGGGATGATATGCCTTATTGGATAGGTAATGATTTTGTTTATTTCACTACTTATTGTGGAACATCTTGTCAAAGATTATTTTTATTGAATGTAGATAGTAAACAGATATATCATGGCGTTCTTTCATATATGGTTTTGGATGAGAAACGGGGACCGTATACTATTTTTAAAGATTGGTTTGGCCATGAATTTAATTTTAATGGTTTGGTTGACGAAATCAGGTCAGATACTATTGGGGACAAAGTATATTTAATTTTTTATATGCGAGACGATAAAAGCAAATCTATTGGACAAAAAAAGTTTCTCTTTACCGGCAAAACTCTTGAAGAATTGTGAAATAAATTGTAATAAAAAAATGAAAATATTTGTGAAGGCGAAGGCGGGGGCAAAGGAGGAGAAAGTGGAGGCGCCACAGGCGGAGCTTTGGGAAGAAAATGGCGCGGAGAGCAAAAGGTTTTATAAGGTGTGGGTGAAGGAGAGACCAGTGCAGGGACAGGCCAACACAGCGATCGCCAAAGCACTAGCTAAACATTTTGGGGTATCAGTCTCTCAAGTCAGCCTCCTCTCCGGCCACACCTCCAAACAAAAAGTGTTTGAGATTGATATTTGATTTTTGGAATATTTAATAGTAGGGTAAGGACAGAAACGGAGGTAATTATGGATAACCGACTGAGAGAGCTGATGGGAGAGTTGGGAAATGCGATCAATGAGTCATTGAGTGACTCCGAAAAGATCGCAGGAGCGATCGGAGAAATCAAAAAAGCTGGCTACGATGTCTTCTTGGTACTAGAGGCCACCATCGGATTCAAAGGTAAATTTCCATAACAGGAGGCAAGAGATGATGATACTTGATATCTTGGTCGATTTAGACAAAATAGAGACCATTATAGAACCAGAATGGCTCGAGGAAGCAGGGCCGACCGAACGTGTGATCGGGGTAGCTAACAGAAGATTGCAAGCTCTAGGGACATCGATCCGTCAACAAGAGCAAATTCAAATAAGCAAACTACAAGCCCTTGATTTTCTGGTGCAATTGATCAAGTTGGCGGTAAAGCCTTCTGAACAAATGTTGCTAGACCAAAACAACATGGCCAAGGAGATAGCCGTCGCTGAAGTACAGATTCAATTGTTGTTGAAAATCGCAGCCTTTGCGCTGGCACAAGAATATCCTAACCTCATCGGGCACGCATGTACTATCCGAAAAGGTTGGAAGATAGTTTCTGTCGGTAAGATCGATGAAATCTTTAAAGATCAGCCAGTCAACTTCCAGACTCCGTCAGATGTTTCTGGCAAAAAACCAGTTCCTGAGTTCTTTGTGTCCCGCAAAAAGGGATTCGCCTGATAAGACACATTTAATGGCTCCGCGCTATACACGCCAGAGTCATTTTCTTTTATACAAATTTATAAGTGGTATAATTAAACTATTAAAAGCTAACCGCGGAAAAGAGTCGTACTTTAATCGACGTAGCGTACGACATGATTTCGCTAAATCGAATGGCCAAAGGCAACAACTCTCAAAGAAAGGACAAAAAGAAACCAAAGAAGGTGAAGGTTAAGTAGGGTTTAATTTGTAGTATAATCAACAAATGTTCGGACTCACTGGAATATTTGGAATTGTAGCTGGAGTTTTATCTTTTTCTGCCTATCTTTTTTATATAGTTGCAATTGTAAGGGGTACTACCAAACCTAGTCGTTCTACTTGGTTTATTTGGTCTTTTATTGGAATAGTCTTAGCCATTTCGTATAGAGCGAGTGGAGCAGAAGACACTATCTGGGTCGCAGTGAGTGAAGCTATAGCTCCCACAATTATTGCTCTTTTGGCTATAAAATACGGAACTGGTGGTACAGATAAAATAGATATATTTGCTTTTGTTGGGTCACTTTTTAGCTTAATTCTTTGGTGGTTATTTGATTCAGCTGTTGTAGCTTTGGTTACAAATCTTGCTATAGATTTTTTCGCAGCTTTACCGACTGTCCACAAATCTATCCGCAAACCGAGAGAAGAAGATCGATTAGCTTGGACAATGACCACAGCGGGGAATGTTTTTAATTTACTAGCGATTGACAAAATACTATTTGGTGTTATAATATACCCAGTATACACATTTTTGATTGACGGAGTTATCACATATATTCTATATCGTAAAAATAAGATTTAAAGAAAAACATGCCAAAAAAAGTAACCATAACTAAAAGTCCTATACATGGTAATGGAGTATTCGCCAAATATAAAATAAAGAAAGGAGAAACAGCTTTTATAATAAAGGGTAAATTTGTAAAGTGGTCTGTTACGAATCAAAAGGAATCTTTCTACGGTCCAGATTGGATAGGGATCTCTGATAATACATGGATAGACCCACAAGGTGCTGCGAAATTCATCAACCATTCCTGTGATCCTAGTTGCGGCATCAAAGGGAGATTGAAGGTAGTAGCCCTAAGAGATATACAAAAAGGAGAGGAGCTGACTGTGGACTATTCAATAACAGAGATAGACAAACTCTGGTATATGAAGTGCCATTGTGGCGCAAAAAATTGCCGAAAAAGGATCCACTCTATACAGTTTCTTCCAAAAAAATTGTATAATAGATACATTCCGTACATACCCACTTACTTTAAAAAGGTCTATACGGAATCGGCAAATGCCAAGTAAGTCAAGAGTTCTTGATATATTGATCATAATTTTCGTGTTCCTCTCCATAGCTTGGTGCGCAGTCAGGTATCTTTACCTCAATGATTTTGTAATATTTATATAATCAAATGGACACACTCATCCAGACTGCTATAAAAAATTGTGAGTGGAGCACGGCCCGTTTTTTGATATTTTCTGATAATGTATTTGAGCCTCTTATTTATTATTCTCATCTTGGAGTCCTCCTTATCGCACTATTCTTTGGATTTTTCATCCTCCTCAACAACCCGAGAGAACGCCTTAATAGAGTTTTGTTTTATCTCACTTTTGCGATAGGAGTATGGCTCTTTTCTGATCTAGTATTATGGGCTAGCGGCAACCCATCCGAAGTAATGTTCTTTTGGGCAGTCGAGATTATAGCCGAGCCAATCATCTATGCTCTGGCTTTTTACTTTTTCTATTTATTTGTTGATAAAAAGGATTTTGGTCTGAGGACAAAGATAATTTTGTACAGTTTTCTGTTACCCACTATCGCTCTTGCCGCCAGCAACTTCGGATTAACTGGGTTCGATCTCACCAATTGTGACAGAGTGGCAGTCGAGGGTATCTTGCCAAAATACGGCTATGCTATAGAGATAGCCATACTACTCTGGATAATAGCTTTGGCTTTCGATAGATACTACAAAACTCAAGATTCCGAAATAAAAAAACAAATTTTCTTTACAGCTACCGGTATATGTCTTTTCTTATTCAGTTTTTCTTTGGGAAATATTGCTGAAGTGATCACAGAAAACTGGTACATAGGACAAATAGGCTACATAGGAATCCCAATATTTATCGCATTCTTGAGTTACCAGATTGTCAAATATAGAACTTTCCATATAAAAATATTTGGCTCACAAGTACTGGTCACTGCGATCTGGTTTCTTATATTATCCATTCTGTTCGTAAGGACGGTAGAAAATGTAAGGATAATCGTAGCTGCCACTCTAGCTCTGTTTAGCATCCTTGGAATTTTCCTCATTCGTTCAGTCAAGCGGGAGGTGGCGCAGAGAGAGAAGATACAAAAGTTGGCGGAGGATTTGGAGAAAGCCAACGAGAAGTTGAAGGAGCTGGATCAGATGAAGTCAGAATTTTTGTCACTGGCGACTCATCAGATACGAGCGCCACTTACTGCTATAAAGGGATACTCTTCCATGCTTTTGGAAGGAGACTTTGGAGTATTACCACAGAAGGCCAAAGATTCTGTAAATACCATAATGAAGTCATGCCAAAACTTGATCAACATTGTCGGAGACTTCTTGAATATTTCGCGTATTGAACAAGGGAGGATGGTTTATGAAAAGACAGTCTTTGATATGGGAAAGTTGGTGAAGGAAGTAGTGGAGGCAATAAAGCCAAACATTCAAAATGCAGGTCTCGCTTTAAATATTGAAATACCTGAAAATTTAAATGCTAAGGTAAATGCCGATAGAGACAAGATAGAGCAAGTAGTAGGTAACGTGCTAGACAATGCCATCAAATATACGCCAAAAGGCAGTATCGGAGTTTCTGTTTTGAAAGATAAAGAGACGGTGAAAGTGGCGATCAAAGACAGTGGAGTAGGGATTCCGTCCGACGAAATGAATAAACTCTTTAACAAGTTTTCTCGTACCAAAGATGCCAACAAAACAAGTGTCACCGGCACGGGCTTAGGACTTTATATTGCCAAAAAAATGGTAGAAGCTCATAAGGGAGACATAAAAGTTTCTTCAGAAGGGGTAGGCAAAGGCACCACTTTCATCATTGAAATGCCTGCATCAAATAGCTAGAAAATTTAATAAAAGAAAAGCCGCCTGCTGAACAGGTGACCTTCATCGTCGGGGGGAGGAGACCCCTAGAAGATCAGCCTGTTCAGAGGCGGCGGACGCGGAGCCTGCAAGCTACGCGGAGATCGTGACGACCATCTTTAATAGTATACACAATCCAAAATCTGTGTCAAGGGTCAAGCGACCATACTATCTTCTTGGGTCTCTCTTTCCTGTGAAATGGCTATGACAAAGCCTTTTTTGATAGTAAGCTCCCAGTCAGGATCGATCCAAATCCGGTTTATATTTGAAATGATCTGGCTCAAAGAAAATCCACCGAAAAGGATCCTCCAAGCTCGCTTCATTTTGATCCGGCCTTTTTTGCTCTTTATTATCCTATTTTGAGGATTGATCAGGACCAATTCTCGGCTCCGATTAAAAATTCTATAGAAAAGATGGGTCCTCTCTGCCACCTCCGGTGCAGAGACATTATAGAAGAGTGCGTTCCAAGATTGATGCTCCAAATCAGGAACATAAGAATTATTTCTATCTTCTTTTTTGCCTCCCAAGCTTTTTGGCTTGCGGTGGTGCACGGTCAGCACTACTTCTCTCTTCCTACTTCGAACACAAGTGTTCAAGTGAATCTCTTGCTGCAACCGTCTGCTTATCAAACTACTCCTACAAACAAGTCTGACTACTCTGTTTGTGTTTCTCGTAAAGCCTCCTTAACGATCGATTCTTTTGTTAATATACTACTTTTCAAATTGAAAGGAAATAGGCTATAATTTGCTATAATTAGAACTTAAAAATTAATCTAAATTAAATGGAAAAATATGCATCATTGGTTTTGAGGTTGGGCCTTACTTTCGTATTCACTTGGTTTGGTCTTACACAACTGTCAAATCCAGAGCCGTGGACTAGGCTGATACCAGATTTTATAACAAACATGTCAGGACTTTCCGCCCACACCTTCGTACTTATAAATGGCTCACTCGAAATATTGGCGGCCGCTTTGCTCCTCCTTGGTTTGTTTACAAGAGTAGTGGCTACTTTGTTGTTCTTGCATATGGTATCTATCGTCATCAATTTAGGACTAAACGCTACTGGAGTCCGAGACATAGGAGTAGCGACCGCCTGCTTAGCTTTAGCATGTTTGGGAAGCTCGATATACTCTTTGGATAGCAAACGCAAAAAGGGGGGCGACATACAAGCTCAAGTACTGTTGTAAATTTGTTTGATACAATAGACCCTATGACCCAAAAAGAAGCTTTGGATATATTGAAGACTGGCAGAAGTGTCTTCCTGACTGGTGCGGCTGGCAGCGGCAAAACTTTCGTACTCCGAGAATATATAAGCTATCTCCGCAATCTCGGAGCAGCTTTGGGTATCACCGCATCGACAGGTATCGCCGCTACTCACATGGGTGGAGTGACTATCCATTCTTGGAGCGGCATCGGCATCCGTGACAGCCTCTCCAAAAGTGACCTGAGCGAGATCGCCGAGAAGAGACATGTGAAGAGAAGCGTCAAGGATGCCTCGGTACTTATTATAGACGAAGTATCAATGCTCCATCATTTCCGAATCGATCTTGTAGATCAAGTTTTGAGAAAAGTGAAGGAGATAGACGCCCCATTTGGGGGAGTACAGGTGGTCTTTTGTGGAGACTTCTTCCAGCTACCGCCAGTCCATCGAGCCTATGAGCCAGAAGCTCACTTTGCTTACCATTCGGAAACATGGAAAAGCTTGGGACTAAAAGTTTGCTACCTAGAAGAGCAGCATCGCCAAAACGATCTGGAATATTTGAAAGTCTTAAATGCTATAAGAGAAGACAAAGTCTCCGCAGAAATTATAAATATTTTGAATACTAGGTTTGGGCAGGAGAGGGGAGAAGTGGAAGCCACTCGGCTGTATTCCCACAACAAAAATGTGGACACCGAAAATGACTTGGAACTTTCAAAAATAAAAACTCCTACATTTGAATACCATATGGAAGAGCGAGGCAGGCATAACATAGTAGAAGCGCTCAAAAAAAGTTGTCTAGCACCAGAAGTCTTGCATCTGAAGCAGGGCGCCAAGGTAATGTTTGTCAAAAACAATTTTGAACAGGGTTATGTGAACGGCACTTTAGGCACTGTAGTCAAATGTGGTTATGAAGAAATACAAGTGAAAACTCTTTCGGGAAATGTGATAAATGTAGAAAGAGAAAGTTGGCGGGTAGAAGAGGAAGGTCGGACTTTGGCAGAGATTGGTCAATACCCCTTACGACTAGCTTGGGCCATCACCATACACAAGAGCCAAGGTATGTCGCTAGATGCCGCAGAGGTAGATCTCTCTGACTCTTTTGAAAAGGGTATGGGCTACGTGGCACTTTCCCGAGTAAGGAGCCTCGCCGGACTTTCACTCAAAGGCCTAAATCAAAGAGCGTTGGAAGTCAGCCCAGAAGTTTTGGAATTTGATAAGAATTTTAGGAAGCTTTCCAAGACCAACTCTTTTCACATCCAGACCATGGGCAAAGAAAAGATGGAAAAGATGCACCAAGAATTTGCTGACAAAATCAGAGGTGAGTGGTCAACAAAATCAGGAAAAATAAAACCAAAAATTGATACGGTAGAAGAGACCCAAAAGATGTTGGACCAAGGCAAAAACCTAAAAGAAATAGTCAAAGAGAGGGGGTTGAAGCTCGGCACCATACTTGATCATATAGAGAAAATCAAAGAGAAAGATCCAAAATATAATATTTACAATCTTCAGAACAATATCACCAAAAATAAATTTAAAGAAATTTATAAAGCTTTCCAAAAAGTAGGGCTAAGTGAAGACGGACAACGCAGATTGGCACCAGTCAAAGAGATACTCGGCCCAAAATATTCTTATGAAGATTTGAGGTTGGTTAGATTGTTTTTGTGACACCTCACCCCCCTAAGTGTTCCCTTACCTCTCCTAGATGCAGGAGAGGGGAGCCACGCCATATTTATTAATGTGTGGTATTGTAAATTTGTGAGAGAAAATACAAATATAAAAATATTAGTAGGGGAAGTGCCGGGCTACAAACTGTTAGACAGTGGTGGCAAACAAAAATTGGAAGAAATAGGTGGAGTAAAGATAAAGAGGGCCGAACCTCGAGCTTGGTGGCATCCCCAAGGGGCACCCTTAGGAAATTTTCCTAAGGGTGCCCCTTGGGAAACTATTTTGGATATTGGCATTGGTGGAATCAAAGTAAAAGTTAAATATAAAAATACATCAAAACATATAGGCATTTTCCCCGAGCAAGCAAGCCAATGGAAATGGATAGAAGATAAAATCCGAAATTTAAGGGCACACTTATCCAGCGCTAAATCCGAAATCCGAAAAGAAATAAAAATATTAAACCTATTCGGCTACACTGGGATTGCGAGCTTAGTAGCGGCAAAAGGAGGAGCAAAGGTGACTCATGTAGATGCATCAAAACAGAGTGTTGACTGGGCGAGAGAAAATCAAAAACTTTCAGGGCTGGTGGACGCGCCAATCAGATGGATAGTCGATGATGTTTTGAAATTTATAAAAAAGGAAATAGGTAGGGGAGAGAAATATGACGCAATCATTATGGACCCGCCAAGCTATGGCAAAGGACCAAAAGGTGAGGTCTGGAAAATTGAGGAAAAACTCCCAGAGCTTTTGGAAAGTTGCAAAAAAGTTCTCTCTGACAGTCCTCTATTTATAATATTCAATATGTACTCTACTGAGCTCTCTTCTATTTCTGTCATGAATTTATTGAACGAAGTAACCAAAAATCTTGGGGGCTCTCTCAGTTGTGGCGAGCTTGCTCTCCGACACCACTCTGCTGAAGCTACGCGGCGCGAGCAAGAAAATTCAGGCAGGTTATTGCCTATGTCCATCTTCGCCTTGTGGCAATCTGGGGATAAGTCATTTGACACTATTTGATAAACATGTAATATGGAGAAGTAATGAATTTTAAAGTTACAAAGTGCACAATGTGGAAACACTATAGAGACTCTCTTTTGGGAGTTGCTTTGTGCTTTGGAAAATAATTCATCATCTATTAAGAAACCAGACTGAATCCAGACCACACAACAGCTTCCAAAAGGAAGCTGTTGTTCTTTTAAATAAAGAAAGGAGAAATTAGAAAGTATGTTCGAGAAACTTTCGATCACTGCTTGTGAAGATGTGACAGTGAGAGACCTGCTCCGGCTAAACAAGGCCGGCCACTGCGTCCAAAGATCTTCCCACGCCGGCAATTGGAGTCTATATAAACTACTTTTGTCAGAGCTTGGTTTGCCGGACTGCATTTGGGACGTTACTTGTATATACAAGGACATAAATAACCAGCCCAAGCACCAACTTATTGGTGGAGAAAAGATAAACCTGCTTGGTACCAAAGATCCAGGGGTGCCGACGGCGACAGTCAAATACCTAACCCCATATTTCCGAACCGAAAATCATGGGGAAGGGACCCTGTCTCACTTCCATGTGGCTCCGCTCAAAAAATTGTTTGGAAGTATCATCACTACTCAGTCTGAGGTGCTTTTGGAATACAAAGAAAACATGCAGGCAGTATTTGAAGTGGTAGAGAAATACAGACCAGAACTACTTGGGAGGTACGTGTTCCCATGCGGCTGTATGGTGCCACTCTACAAATCAGAATCAGGATTTCGAACCCGCTGCAAACACAATGTGATAGAGATCCCACAAAGTAAACTGGCAGAGTCAGCAGTCTCTACTCTTGAAGAGTTGGAGCGATTGGTTTTTGACCCGTTTGGATATGAAGCCAAAGGCGGTGTCATTTACTCTCTTGAGTTAGTAGTGGCCAGTTTCTATCTTTGGGCATATTGGAAGTTTGGCGACAAAACAGTCTACGAACTTTCTGGTCCAGACATGTCCGGCTATGCGACCAAACCAGACTTCATTAGGAGAATCTTCAAAGTGTTGGAGCTTTTAGAAAGGGAACTGCCGAGCCTAGTGCCAAAAAGGATCGAGGCCAAGATAGTGCCGGCGATTTACTTCAGATTTGGATATCCAAACAACTGCAAAATTTCAGAGAAGGTAATGCGTGCTCACCAAGCTGTATACGAGATCCAAAAGCTGAAGCACAGAAGCAAAGACATACCAGATATCTCAAATGCATTAGAAGATAGTTTACGCGGGATACTTCCTGTTATAGACCGAAATGGTAAAGACTGGGACCTGTATCACAAACCAGACAAAGATGCGTTTTACTCTCAACATGACATGGTGAAAAGTGGAGCTAGGATGGTGGTTCAAGAAGAGTTCCTGGATCTGCCATTCAAAACACTCGGCAATATACTTAGAACTCTACCTCAGATCGAAGATAGTCTGAAAAGGAAGTTGTCGTACAAAAATTCGTTGGGTAGCAACGAAAGAGTACAATCTGCATTTGGGCCAGAAGATTCCTTTCTGTAAAAAATTCGTGGCGAACCTATCAGTTCGCCACCACTTTCTTGGACTTAATGATATACATTGAGTTCAAAAATGTGTTAATTTATAAAAATGAATAATGAAGAAATTATAGTACAACAAAATCCACAAAATCCTGCCCCGCAGGATATTTTGGATACACTTACAATAATAGATGTGAAGTATTACGGTTTTGATAGTGAGTTACACGAAGGCAAGATCGTCATGCATAAAGATGTGGCCGAGGATGTGAAGAAATTTTTCGGGCTAGCACTAGAGTTAAAGTTTCCTATAAAGAGTGTAATACCAATAAACGATCCTAAATATAAATGGGACGATGATGTCTCTTGCAATGATAACAACTCATCTGGATTTAATTATAGAACCATAAGCGGCAATCCAACAAAATTATCAAAACATGCTAAAGGGTTGGCATTTGACATAAACCCGGTCCAAAATATTTATGTAAGATATGATGAGAGTCAAAAAGAAGTTTTCAGATCTCCAGAGGCGGCAGAATACAATAAAGATGCATCAGGAACTCTTGTTTCAGGTGATCCTCTAGTCACTTTGATGAAAAGGCTTGGGTGGGTGTGGGGCGGGGACTGGACTAGGGAAAGCGGGCGGGAGGATTACCAACATTTTGAGAAGGAGTTATGATATAATTTCGCTAAATTAAATGAAAACTATTCATAGTGAGCAAAGTCGAACTATACTTTCAGGGATACAGCCAAGTGGTAAGCCGCACATAGGCAACTATTTCGGCATGATGAAGCAGATGATTGATTTGCAAAAAGATAACCTAGTCTATGCACTTATCGTCGACTATCACGCCCTAAACTCTGTCAAAGACGTAGCCAAAATGCGTGAGTTCACCCGCGACGTAGTTCTAGACTATCTGGCTTTGGGATTCGATCCAGAAAAAAATGTCATCTTCAAACAATCGGACGTGAGTGAACACACAGAGCTCGGTTGGATTTTCAATACCATCACCACCATGTCTTACCTCAAAAGATCTCACGCTTACAAAGATGCAGAAGCCAAAGGAGCAGAAGGGGAGCTAGGGGTTGGAGTCTTTGATTACCCGATGCTTATGGCCGCTGACATACTACTCTATGAGCCAGATATCGTGCCGGTAGGGCAGGATCAGAAGCAACATATAGAGTTTGCTAGAGATACAGCAGAGAAGTTCAACAGGATTTTTAAAGAAACATTCAAGCTTCCAGAAGCACTTATTACCAAAGATGTAGAAACGGTACCCGGCATTGACGGCAGAAAAATGTCAAAAAGTTATGACAACTATATTTCACTTTTTGCAGATGACGCAGAGATTGAAGAGAAGGTGATGGCTATAGTCACTGATTCGAGTGGCGAGCGACCTGAGAATGTATACCAAATACACAAACTATTGACATCAAGTGACGGTTCGACTTCGCTCACCATAAATGAACTTGATAAAATTTATGAAGGGAACAAAGGTAAATACAAAGTATTGAAAGAAATTTTGATCGAAGATTTGAAAAAGTTTATAGGGCCTATGAGAGAGAGAAGGGAAGAAATAGCCAAAGATGAAAACCTAGTAGAGAAAGCACTAAAAGAAGGCAAAGAAAAAGCCCGCGCAGTGGCGAGCTTGAAGCTAGAGCAAGTGAAAAGAGCTATTGGGGTCACGCTCTAGAAATACTCCAGAAAATCACTATGACCACAACTATCACTGTTGATACCATAAAATAGTCAATGAAATTTAGGTCTAGCAGTCCCAAAGTGTACCTCCTTTAAACAGAAACTTGTTCAGTTGTACGTCTCTGCCTTTTTGGAAGAGTAAGAAGAAAATTGATCATATCTTCAATCCTAAGATCCGGCACAGAGATAAGATGAAACTCAACAAAAAACTCTGGGTAATTTGCTCCAACTTCAAATCGATATCCATCACTATCTACATGGACGAACAAGATCTCCATACCACCCTTTAGGATAGTGCAATTCTTATTTTTTAGACTTGGGAAAAACGAGAAATCTTTCAATGCTTCTTCTCTGCCATCTTGTGATGCACAAGAAGCAAAAAGACGTGTGAGATACCCAGTCAAAAGATAAACTTGATTACTGTTACTTATCTCCAATCGACTAGATAAATTGCGAATCCTATCGTTGAGATTTTTCTCCTCTTTATACAACTCTCTAAGAGTTATACCCAAGCCTGCGCACAGGATGATCAATATCGTCAGAACTGCTGTTGTCAAATTTCACCTCCATAAATAAGATACCAGTAATAGCCGCATTGTCAAGTGTGATATTTTATTAAATTCTTTGTATTATTAGGATATGGATCCTGTAGTGAAAAATGGCATTAAAGATCTAACGGGGGGGATTCAAGTTTTAATTAAATGTCGAATTTAGCAAGTAATTTAATAAGCAAGTGGTAAGCTTCTTTGAAGCGATGCCATTTTCTACTACAGGATGGAGAGAACTTATATAAAAGATCTTGGTAGCAAAGTGGGGGAGGAAGTATCTATTTCCGGATGGGTTTCAGTTGTGCGTGACCAGGGCAAGATGATCTTTTTTGATTTTAGAGACATGAGCGGCACTGTCCAAGGCGTAGTGCTTTCTTCTTATCCTGAAATAATAGAAAAAGCCAAACCTATACGCAGTGAGTGGGTGGTGGAAGTAAAAGGCAAAGTGAACAAGCGCCCCGAGAAAATGGTCAACGACAAAGTATTGAATGGCGACATTGAGCTTGAGATCACCAACATAGAAATTTTAAGTAAAGCAGAGGATCTACCATTTGAACTAGGATCAGAAGTAAACCTCGATACACATCTTGATTATTTACCTTTCACACTAAGAAGTCAGAGGAGTCGAGACATATTCACTATGCAATCGAGTATAGTTGAAGCATACAGGCAGTCTCTCCGTCGCCAAAACTTTACTGAATTCATGGCCCCCGCTTTGGTCGGTGGCGACGCCGAAGGTGGAGCGGCTGCATTCAAGGTAGAATATTTCAAAGATCAAAGTGCCTTCCTTGCCACGAGCCCACAGTTTTATAAACAAATCATGGTTGGCCCATTTGAGCGTGCTTTCACCATAGCCAAAATATTTCGTGCTGAAAAAAGCGCCACTACCCGGCATATCAGTGAAGCCACTTGTATGGACTTCGAAATGGGATTTATAAAAGATGAGCGTGAGCCTATGACTGTGCTCGAGAATGCTATACGCGACACAGTGAATACAGTCGGGAAACTACATGCTGATATATTTCAAAGGTTTGGAGTAGAAGTGCCAGAAATACCAGATAAGATCCCAGTATTTACTTTGACCGAAGCTCAAGAAAAGGTGGCTAAAGAATTTGGTAGAACTATCGAAGATACAAATGATATGTCCCCAGAAGATGAGCGCCAAATTTGTGAATGGGCCAAGAAAAATTTAAATTCGGATTTCGTTTTTATAACTAGATTTCCAACCAAGAAGCGTGCTTTTTATACTTATGAAGATCTGAGTGAAGCGCCATTTTCTCGTGGATTCGATCTGCTATTTAGAGGGCTCGAAATAAACAGCGGCGCCCAGCGTATTCATAACCACGAAATGTTGTTAGCGAGGATGAAGGAGAGGGGACTTGACCCAGAAAAGTTTTCTTTCTACCTACAAGCATTCAAATACGGATTGCCTCCGCATGGTGGATCTTCAACTGGTCTAGAGAGATTTACAGCTCGAATGTTAGAAATTCCAAACATCAAAGAAGCCACATCATTCCCAAGAGATATGGGTAGGATCGACAATAGACTGGCAGAATAACTCATCCCCTCTCGCCGGAGGCGAGTAGACCCTTCTCTTATTACAAGAGAAGGGTCCCTCCGTTCGAGTATTGTGTTTGTTTTAAATCTTTGCCTTTTCTTTCCCTCTCATGTAATAAGAGAGGGACCACATGATAATGAGGAGGGTGAGTTATTTGAAAACCTGCTAAAATAGAAGCATGGAAACAGACTTCAAAGTGAGAGTTGGGGAGTTTGAGGGGCCGCTCGAACTTCTTTTGGATTTGATAGAGAAGAGGAAACTCCACATAAGTGATGTGTCACTTTCTCAAGTGGCAGATGAGTTCTTAGAGCACATCAAATCATATGAAAACTTTCCCATAGCTGACTCAGCTGACTTCATCTTGATCGCCTCCACACTACTACTTATAAAATCAAAGTCGCTTCTACCAAACCTCTCCCTGACTGAAGAAGAACAAGTGAGTATTGAAGACTTGGAAAACAGGCTAGCATTGTATAAAAAGTATAAAGAGCTTTCAGTCGGCCTTGGCAAAATGTTTGGCCACTTCTTATACTTTGCTAGAGACAAAAAAGAGAAGCCTGTAGTATTTTCTCCCACTCCTCTAATAACTCTCTCCTCACTCAAAGGAGCTCTCCAAAATGCTCTTCAAAACATCCCTCAAAAAATAGAAGCTTTGCCAAAGGTGGTAGTAGACAAAATAATAAGTCTGGAAGATATGATAGGGAAGCTTTCCGAAAGAATCACTGACGGATTGCGTACCAGCTTCAGGGATTTTTCTGGATTTGGTAAAGAAGAGAAAATAAATGTGATCGTTAGCTTCCTCGCCATGTTAGAATTAGTCAAGCAAGGCCTAGTCCGCGTCAACCAAGACAATCATTTTGATGATATAGAAATGGAAAGCGAAAATATAGGAGTGCCGCAATATTAATTATATGAACCTAGAGCAAAAAATTGAAGCAGTGTTGTTTTATAAAAATGAGCCGCAAAGTATAAAAGAGGTTTCTAAATTGTTAGCAGTAGGGGAGAAGGAAGTGAGAGAAGCATTGAAAAATTTGAGTACTTCTTTAGAAAATAGAGGAATTTGTCTTGTAGAGACAGAGAGTGAGGTAAGTCTCGCAACCCACAGAGAGATGAAAGACCTGATCGAGCAAATTGCCAAAGACGAAATGAGTAAAGAGATCGGCAAGGCGGGGTTGGAAACGCTGGCCATAATACTCTATAATGGACCAGTCTCAAGAAGAGAAATCGATTATATAAGAGGGGTCAATTCTACTTTTATATTGAGGAATTTGTGCATACGAGGATTAGTAGAAAGAGAGGAAGATCCAAAAGATCAAAGGACTTATAGATACAAAGGGAGCTTGGAACTCTTGGCTCATTTGGGGATAAAAAAGTTTGAAGAGCTACCAGAGTTTGAAGCATTTAAAAACAAAATGGCTGAAACAATAAATACAGAAACCAAAAACGATGCAGAATAATTTAAAAAATTTATTTAGTATAGAAAATCGGACAAAATATTTCACTCATGTTGTAGGCACTCTTTGTGTTATATCTATCATTGTGTTTTCTCTACTCCTACTTGGCAACAAATCATTGAATGACAGAAGGAGGAGTGTTGAAAGGAATAAGCCAAACCCTTTTCAAGAAATCTCTCTCGAGGCCAAAGGAGCTTCAGTATGGGATGTGGTAAATCAAAGAGAAATATTTTCCAAAAATGCCGATCAGCCTTTACCACTAGCATCTCTGACAAAAGTAATGACCGCCCTTGCGGCAAATGTAAGTCCTAACGGTAAAAAAGACGTAGAAATAACTGAAGAAGATCTGTTGCCAGAAGGAGATTCAAACTTAGTAGTTGGAGATACATGGAAGGTCTCTGAACTTCGAGACTTCACCTTACTCACTTCTTCCAATGATGGTGCTTTCGCCCTTGCTTCAATGTTCGGGAGAGAAGATAAATTTGTAGAATCGATGAATAATTTGGCACGGAGAATAGGACTCTTGAACAGTAAATTTTTTAATGAACATGGGCTAGACCGCGAAATAGACAGTGGTGGGCCCGACATGCGAGCAGGCGGGTATGGGTCAGCTCACGATATGACGCTCCTCTTTGAATACACTTTGAAAAATTATCCAGAAATTCTAGAAGCTACTCGTTACAAAAATCTAGCCTTCGCCAGTGCAGAAAAGATTTATTCTGCAGACAATACAAATGTGGTTATAGACCAAATACCAAACTTGATCGCTTCCAAAACTGGCTATACTGAGCTAGCCCAAGGCAACTTGGTCATAGCATACGACACTGGTCTCAATCGCCCGATTATTATCTCTGTCCTTGGCTCCACCCAAGAAGGCCGCTTCACTGACACTTTGAAGCTCCTTGAAGCTAGCCAAAAATATATCCAAAATAACTAATGCAAAAATAAATTATGATTATCGATATAGTAAAAGTATTTTTGCCGGCGGTGGGAGCGTTCGTGGTAGGTATACTTATGACTCCACCTTTGACCGACTTTCTTTATAAACACAAAATGTGGAAAAAGAAATCTGGCAAAGTTGATATGACTGGGAATGATACACCGATTTTCAACAGTTTGCATAAAGAGAAACAAGTGAACACTCCAAGAATGGGTGGTATTGTTGTTTGGGGTTCGACATTTATAACTATATCTGTTATTTGGCTGCTTGCAGAATTCACTAGTAGCCCTACCCTTATCAATCTAGATATTCTCTCTCGAAATCAAACATGGATCCCTCTTGCCACTCTAATCTTGGGTGCTCTCATAGGGCTCTTGGATGACTACCTAGTGACAAGGCCAGTCGAAGGCAACTATGAAGCCAAGGGAGTACCTCTAAAAAATCGCCTATTTATTGTCGCAGTGATTGCTCTCCTTTGTGCTCTTTGGTTCTACTTCAAGCTTGATGTACACACGATCGGTATGCCAGAGTGGTTTGGAGTTATTGATCTCGGCTTCTTATTCATCCCATTTTTTATATTAGTGATCGTAGCAATATATGCAGGAGGAGTGATAGACGGTATTGATGGACTCTCTGGAGGGGTCTTCGCATCCATGTTTGCCGCTTATGGAGGTATAGCATTTTATCAACAACAGTTTGACCTTGCTGCGTTTTGCGCCACAGTGGCTGGAGGACTCTTGGCATTCCTTTGGTTCAACATACCGCCTGCTAGATATTATCTCTCCGACACTGGCACCATGGGGCTTACTATCACACTTGGTATTGTCGCTTTTATGACTGACGCTTTAGGAGGAGGGTATGGGATACTAGTGCTACCGATTATCGCATTGCCACTTGTCATCACTGTCGCCTCTGACATCATCCAAGTATTTTCCAAAAAATTTAGAGGTAAAAAAGTTTTCCTAGTAGCCCCCATTCACCACCACTTTGAGGCGATCGGTTGGCCAGCTTATAAAGTGACCATGCGCTACTGGATCATCTCTCTCATCTGCGCCATTTTAGGTATCACCCTTGCTTTAGCAGGATAAAATGATAGTCTCAAACAAGTAGAGAGGGAGATAAATGAAAGAATCCACCGGAAAAGCAGTGGCCAGAGAACTCCTTTATAGAAAATGTCTTCCGAATTGGCTTTCTCAAAAAGAATTAGAGACTGGTAATTTCCTTTTACTTCTTGGTGAAAAACCACGTGAACTTCAGTACATTGACAGCTACGGGACCCCACGCTCACAGATATATTCTGTTGAACGTATTCCTGAAGTATACGCCTCTCAGGTCAAACAAGAACTCGGGGTGCACCTACAAGAAGGTGAGTTAAAAACAGCTTTAGAAAACTTGCTCCATGGAAATGAGAACTTCCTTGTTTTTGGCCTTGATGTAGAAGGAAGCTATATGTCTCAGCTGGATCCAGCTATGACCCCAGTACTTCTATATAGTTGGAGAAACCCAAATACAGTCATCGCCACTTATTCAAGTGTAGGTAGAGACACCGAGACGATTTGGGAAGGTGTTAAGTCTCTTGTCATCTTTCTTTGGCTTTCAAGAGAAAAAACTTTGAAGACATTTTTTTCTCTAGCAGAACGCTATAGGAAAGCTAGATTTGAGACTCCAGAAATAATGGTTTTAAGAGATTTTTTCTGGTTGAGATCACACTTAGAACATTCCTTAATTGCTTCAGTGATGATGGGAACAACTGCCGCAGAACTTGTCAGCGCATAGTTCAAAAAAACTGACATATTATGGAATACAGTAGCAAGTTGGAGACGAAACCCTCTAAGACTTAAGGGTATACTCAGAGCTCTAGATCTATTCCTGAGTAGTAATACAAAACTAAGCGGCCAGATGTATCAGCTCCCATCCTGTATCGGTAGTGAAATGAGTGATCTGATGCATGTTTTCTATTACGCAAAGAAACCATGGTCTCAACTCTGTTATTTCACTGGGTTCGACATCACAGAAAGGCTTGTTAATTGTACTGAGTGGTTGAACAATGGTCTATCCTTGTTTTTAGAAAAGCCATTGATTTTCATTGACAGAACAGGAAAAGAATACTACTTATTTGAGGAGAGAAAAGTAAAGAAAGAATTATTCAATAAAGTTATTTTGAGAGGAACAGAGTGGTATGAAGACTTCAAACCTCGTACATTGACTTTGTATCCAGCATCTAGTACCTTGATTCAAATCACCAAAGCGAGCCTAGTATTAAAGAAGGCTCAGTTAGAGGTGAGTGGTAGAGAATCATTCAAAAAGGAGAATGACATGGCAAGCTTTTTTGATAACAGAGGTAAGATCACCTCTCTAGGGAAAAAGAAAATCCAACAGATAGGCAGAGATTTCCCAAGAGCATCGGGAGAAGACATTGTCAAGCTTCTTCCTCCTTCACTTCGGAGACTCCCACTCTCATCGATTTCAGCCCACATTGCTGTGGGTCGTAGAAAACCAAAAAAATGAGTACTTTAAAGGTCCGTGAGCAGTAAAGCCACGGACTTTTTTATTATTTTAAAATATAAATTTATATAAATATCAATATTGACATGTTATATATCATGTGCATAATCTATAATAGTTTAGCTCATTGACAGAGCGATACAAAAAGGAGGCTTCTATGGTTGAAGCAGAGATTTCTAGTCAGAGAAATTCTACCAATTCAGGTGGGACCAAGTCCGGAGAAAATCAGAGGAAACTACTCGCCTTTATACAAAGAGAGATAGCAAATCCAGATGTTGGGCTTGTGTTTACAAAGGAAAACTTGGCACAAGCACACATCCAAATTGGTAGTCCGAACAGGCTTGCCATCTACGATACTCTGCGTGCATTAGAAAAAAAGGGAATGATTGTGAGAAAAAAGGAGAACGGACCAATGGGAGGCATCACTGTCTTCATGGCTTCTCCAAAAGCGAAGAGTAAAGTTGTACGACCTAAAAAGAACGCCAAGCATTCTTTTGTTTTTTCCCCATCCATGACTCTTTCAGAAGTTCGAAATGCCCAGGAAGATAAGATTAATAAATTGAAAGTGGAAATTGAAGAAGCAGAAAAGCTTCTTAGTCAAATCGATAGACTGATTGGAGGTGAGAAATGAATAACATCAACAGTGCTGAAGACTTCATGTCTGCAGTAAAGGGGTATATTGAAAAAGAAGGTATCACAACAGCTGAATTAGCAAGAAAGCTGAATAAGCCGGGGCAGACGGTTGGTGATTGGATTCGAAAGGGTGTACGAAGAGAGTGTACCCGAGTCCGACTGATGGCAGAGCATCCAGAACTATTTCAGGGATACACTGCTCCAAAACAATCTGAAGAGGTTGTACGGCCACCATTGATCAAAAATAATGGTCCCGATCATCGAAGTATGTTTGTTTTGGTAAAAATTGAGCATGCTCGATCACAAACTATTGTTTTTCAGGATCTTCTACATTGGTTTTTGTTCGAGGCTTCGGCTGAAGAACGAAACCAATTCCGAGATTCACTAGGTGAGAATTGGAAACAATTCCTAGAACTCACTCGTGCCATGACTGGCGAAAGAGCTTTTGAAATCGCCAAGGAAGAGAGGAGAATAAAGTGATGTCAGCTTTACCTGATTCAATACCGATTACAGTCGGTTTTCACACGGGAAATGTAATTGAATTCCTTTCCCATCTCTACGGAAACGGCTTCGCAGTGATTCGTGAAGCTGTTCAGAACTCAATAGACGAAGATGCTACAAGTATATTCGTCGATATTGATTGTCACCGTCATAGCATCCACGTTTATGACAATGGAAATGGTGCCAGCCCACAAGAGATCACCACAAAGTTCGAAAACATCGGGTTGAGTCTCAAAAAAGACTTACCTGGTAAAATCGGATCAAAAGGTATTGGGATCATAGCTGGTCTGGCAATCGCCGAACGTTGGCAATTTGTCACCCGCAAGTTGAATATTGGACCATTCTATTCGTTCACTTTTGATCGAAAAGAGCTGAAAAAGGCTAACGAGGTCCAAGTCAATCAAGAACAGCTTCTCATCAAACAGATTAAACCATCACCGATCACAGCGACTTCAATGTTGCGACTGTTTGATGTGTCGGATCTGATTTTGAAACAGCTTCGCGATCAGAGAACTATCGAACAAACTCTCCAAGAAGCTTTTAACTCAAAACTGCGTTCTCAGAAGATTGAATTGCGAGTCTCTTATAGAGATTTCAAGAATAAGACTCACGATTTCAAAGTCAAACCTATAACTTACCGTGGGGCGAAGATGGAGTCAGTAGAATACGACACTCCTTACGGGACTGTAAACTTTGCTTTCTTTCATTCACCGATCCCTATCGATAAGCCAAGCATCTTGGTTCAACACCAAGGAGTGACTTCGATTCCGCTAGGCAACTTCTTCAAAATGAAGATTTTGCCCGCAAACCTCGAACACATCTTTGCTCGAGGGTACTTTGAAGGAGAAGTCCAGCTCGGATTTTGTACCATCAATGGTTCTCGGAGCGCTTTTATTCCAGACAAGCAATTGGATGAATTCACTGAGAGAGTAGCCGCATTTGCTGAAGATGTCATCTCTCCTCTCATTGAACAGTTTGAGAAAAGTGATCGAGAAGAAAGGTTGAAAAGGATCGCCGATGGAGTCCTAAAGAAGACTCGTGAATTTTTTAGTCGATATCCAGACGCTATCCCTCCAATGTTCCGATCGATAATCAGCAAACCGACCACTCGTATAGCACCAGAAGGCGATGCTCAAGTCGTCAATACTAGTGTAATCAAACCCACTAAAGGTGTGAGAGAGAAGAAACCTCTCGACCCAGACATCTTGAGAGAGAAAAAGAAAGAGAGTGAAGAGAAGCGACGGACAGGCACGGCTTCTGTCGAAAAGGGAAGTAAGGCAGAAATTGTTGAAATTGTTGAAGGATTGGGGATGCACTTCGTTTATCCTGATCCTGAAACTGATGGCTTCAAATGGCATTCTCGAATCAGCCCCCAGAGAATCTTGCAAATCAATATTGCAAATACTGATTTCTTGGAAGCTGAGAAGCGAGGCAGGACCTTCCTGGAACGTTATCTGACTCTCTTACTACAGAAAGAGATGACATGTGTATCGCTCGGGGACTATGACTCCCAAACCTTCGATGTTGGATTCGAGCTCATGCTCGATCAGTTCTGGGGTTTGTCGTTGCAAGATTAGTTCTTTTGAAGCCCTGCCTGCACTACGCAGGCAGGGCTTCTTTTTTTTGTGTTAAAATGTTTTTATGGCAGTCAAAGTTGGTAAAATAAGTAGACCATTTTTGTTTTGGACTATTATTCTTATAGTGATTGGTTTTTTTATATTTAGCTCTGCTTCACTTGGAGAATTGGCTAAAAACGAAGTTAAGTTTGGCTCTGTCGCTTTCAATCAAGTCTTTTATGGGCTTTTCCTTGGATCAATTGCTTGTCTTTTCGTAGCACGTATTGATTATCATAATTGGAAAAAATATTCTTTTATCTTTTTTATCGGCTCCATTATTTTGACTCTTTTAGTTTTCGTACCAGGTATCGGCTTCGAACATGGCGGCGCCAAACGCTGGGTTAATCTTGGCTTCATATCTTTCCAACCAGCAGAATTTTTGAAGATTGCTTTCATCGCATATTTCGCCGCTTGGCTTACAGGTCTGAAAAACAAAGTGGGAACTTTTTCTTGGGGACTTTTGCCATTTGTTATATTCCTCGGGTTTTTAGGGGCAATATTGCTTGCCCAGCCAGACACCGACACATATGCAGTCATCGTGTTTGCGGCACTTGGTATGTTTTTGACTGCAGGAGCAAAGTGGCGGCATATATTGATGATCCTACTCGCGGGAATAGCAGTCTTGGCTATACTTGCATACACTCGACCTTATATAAAACAGAGAATTGAAGTGATGCTCCACCCATCTTTGAACAACCAGACTACTGGCTACCAGCTCAACCAATCGCTTATAGCTATAGGATCTGGCCAACTTTGGGGTAGAGGATTTGGTCAGAGCATCCAGAAATTCCATTATTTGCCAGAGCCGATAGGCGACTCGGTCTTTGCAGTAGCAGCCGAAGAGTTTGGCTTCGTCGGCGCCTTTATAATAGTCGGATTATTTGTTATGTTTGGTTTGGAGGGTTTGAAAATTGCCTCTCACGCCAAAGACGACTTCGGCAAGCTCTTGGCTTTAGGAATTGTTATAATGATAACGTCCCAAGCCCTTTTGAATATAGGGGGGATGATAGGAGTCTTACCGCTCACTGGGATACCCTTACCATTCGTCAGTCATGGTGGCACTGCATTGTTTATCACATTAGTGGAAGTAGGTATAGTTATGAATATATCTAGAAGTAGTAAGAAACAATAAAAAAAGAAAGCAGTCGTGTTCCAAAGGACGTATCGCACGACATGATTTCGCTAAATCAAATGAAAATAATATTTACAGGCGGTGGCACTGGTGGACACTTTTATCCAATTATAGCCATAGTTGAGTCAATCCAAAAGATAGCCAAAGAAAAGAAGCTCATCACTCCAGAGATGTATTTTTTTGCCCCTTCTCCTTACAACCAAGGGCTTCTTTATGATCACAATATAGAATACAAAAAAGTGACTGCCGGCAAAATGCGTAGATATTTTTCTTTATTAAATTTTTTGGATATTTTCAAAACAGGTTGGGGAGTATTGGGAGCACTGTTTGATGTCTTCGGTATTTTCCCAGACATAGTTTTTAGCAAAGGCGGCTACGGTAGTTTCCCTGTAGTCCTCTCTGCTCGGCTTTTGGGCATCCCAGTATTTATTCACGAGTCGGATTCAGCTCCTGGTAGAGTGAACAAATGGGCTGGTAAATTTGCCGCTCGGGTAGCTGTTTCTTATATTGACGCCAAAAACTATTTCAAGGTAGATAAAGTATCCCACACTGGTCAACCAATAACAGAAGACAAGCTCGAGCCGATCGAGAATGGTGCGGCAGAATTCTTCGGCTTCGACCAGAGTATCCCGACTATATTTGTGATGGGTGGCTCTCAAGGCGCCGAGATTATAAACAACATTATCTTAGATGCCTTGCCAGACTTAGTCAAAAATTTTCAAATTATTCACCAAACTGGGCAAAATAATTTGGAAGTCATCAAAGAGTCTGAAGCGGCGATTCTACTTGAAAATCCAAACAAAAAAAGATACCGAGCTTTTGGATATATGAATAGCCTCGAAATAAGGATGGCCGCTGGAGTCTCTGGCCTCGTCATAAGCCGAGCTGGCTCCACCATTTTTGAAATAGCTTCTTGGGGCAAGCCATCAATCATTATCCCAATTAACGAGAGTATTAGTCATGACCAAGTCAAAAATGCATTCTCTTATGCCAAGAGTGGTGCTTGCTCTGTTTTGCAAGAAGAAAACTTGAAGACTCACATCCTACTAGCAGAAATAAAAAGAATTTTTGATAACAAAGAAATAAGCGAAAAAATGTCTCTAAGTGCCAAATCTTTCTTCAAACCCGCTGCCGCAGATACTATTGCTCGGGAACTCCTCTCAATAGGGATAAGTCATGAAAAATAATATCACCCAAAACTATCACCCCCAAGTGTTCCCTTGCCCCTCTTACATTAAGAGGGGGTAAGAAAGGCAAAAACATAGGATAAGAAAATGGATGACAAATTTATTTATCAAAACAAAACACTAAGGGACAGAAGGAGAGAGTTAAGAAATAATTCTACAGAAGCTGAGACCATACTCTGGAATTATCTAAAGAGCAGTAAACTAGGTTTTAAATTTACAAGACAATACAGCGTCGGAGCATATATTCTAGACTTCTATTGCCCCAAACTAAGATTGGCGATCGAATTGGACGGTGATCAACATAAAGAAAAAGAGACTGTGTTATATGACCAAGATAGAACAAAATTTTTAGACGGTGCAGATATCAAAGTAATACGTTTTTGGAATAATGATGTAGTAAAAAACATCGATATGGTACTGACCAAAATCAGAAACCAAATCTCGAATATGGTCTAACCCCTCTTAAGGTAAGAGGGGGCGAGCGAAGCGAGGGGGATAGAAAGAGGGGGGGTAGGGGGGTGATATGATATAATTTGCATATGCCCCAAAACCCAAACATCATAGTCCGCTTCCCACCTTCACCTACAGGCCTTTTGCACATAGGAAGTGTGAGGACCGCTCTCTATAATTATCTTTTTACACGCCAGAACGGTGGTAAATTTATATTGAGAATTGAAGATACAGACAAAGAAAGAAGCAGAAGAGAATATGAGGATGAGATAAAAGATTCTATGAAATGGTTGGGTCTAAATTGGGATAATGAAGGTAGTGAATGGCGACAGTCAGAAAGAAGCGAAATATATAAAGCAAAGATTCAAGAACTTATCAAAAAGGGAGCCGCTTATATTTCAGAAGAAACTGAAGGTGAGAATAGGGAAGTAGTAAGGTTCAAAAATCCGGGAGGCAAAATTAAATTTCAGGATCTGATCAGGGGCGAAGTAGAGATGGAAGTAGGAGACCTAAATGATTTTATAATTGCTAGGAATATAAACGAACCAATTTATCATTTGACCGTAGTTGTCGACGATTTAGAAAGCGGAGTGACTCATGTCATCCGCGGTGAAGATGGCATCTCAAACACCCCACGCCAAATACTCATCCTCGAAGCGCTAGGAGGTACTAGGCCAATATATGCCCATTTACCGCTAGTACTAGCGGCAGACAAATCAAAATTATCAAAGAGGAAACATGGTGAGTCAGTTTCTCTCAAATACTACAGGGATAAAGGTTTTACTCCAGACGCCATCCTCAACTTTGTCGCCCTCATTGGCTGGAACCCCGGCACAGATCAAGAAATTTTTAACCTAGAAGAGTTAATCAAAGTTTTTGATTTGTCCAAGGTCCAAAAGAAGGGTGGCGTCTTTGATATCAAAAAGTTGCGATGGGTAAACAAAGAGCATCTGAAATTGAAGCCAGAAGATACAAAGCAGAAGATAGGGGAGAGAGTAGGAAAACATTTTGGAGATAGAGAGGTACATCTAGGTTTAGTGGAGATATTGTTTGATAGGATAGAAGTCTTATCTGACATAGATGATTTGATTCAGGCAGGGGACTTGGACTACTTCTTTAACGAGCCAAAACTAGATGCAGAAAAGATTGCATGGAAAGGTCAGACTGCAGAACAAGCGAAAAAAAGTTTACAGAAAATCCTGGAAGTTGGGGTAGGGGATGGAGTAGAAGATCTAGCAGAAAAAGAAGGTAAAGGCAACATATTTTGGCCTCTACGCTATTCCCTATCGGGAAGAGAAAAATCACCAGATCCTTTGTCTCTAGTCAAAATATTAGGTATTGAAGAGAGCAAAAAAAGGATCATGAAAGCCATAGAAGCTTTATGATTAAACTTTTAAAAAAATTGCAGATTTTGTTAATTATTATTTTGCTTTTGTCGAGTACAAAAGTTTTTTCCCAATCCTTAAGTGTTCCCTTATCTGAAATTCAGAATAAAATAGAAGATCACAGTGATAAAATCCGCCAACTGGATGCAGAAATCAAAACTTATGAAAAACAAATAGAAGCGGTAGGCGGAGAAGCCAAAAACCTACAAAGTGCCATACAAGTACTGGATATAAGCCAAAAAAAAATAGGTACTGAAATAAAGAAGACCGAAACTAATATCCAAAAAACAAACCTAACAATTTCAAATCTCTGGAGCGAAATATCTGATATAGAAAAGAAAATCAACACAAACACAGAAGCCATATCCAAAATATTGAACGACATGCGCGAGAGTGATGAAGAGTCTCTGATCGAAAGCTTCCTGACCAACAAAAGTATTTCCCAAGTCCTCGATGAATATGAGACTGGGAACCAATTCCAGACAAAAGTTAGAACTCAATCAATTGAGTTAGAGGCTCACAAAAACGAGCTTAGTGACAAAAAGACTACTACCGAGAAAGAGAAGAAAAAACTTTTGAATTTGAAAGGAGAACTAGGCGACCAAAACCAAATACTAGTCATAAATAAAAAAGAAAAGAGCACTCTCCTTACTGCCACCAAAAACAAAGAAACAGAATATAAAAAGATATTGACTAATAAGCAAGCAGAGAAAGAAAAATTCGAGCGTGAGCTTTTCCTATTTGAATCTCAGCTCAAAAAAGCCATCGACCCAAATAGTTTTCCGACTGGCAAAAAAGGTATCCTCTCTTGGCCTCTTGATAATATTTTGATCACTCAACCTTTCGGTAAAACAGTTGATTCAAAGAAGCTTTACGTTTCTGGTACCCATAACGGTGTAGACTTCAAAGCTAGCCGAGGCACTCGAGTGATGTCGGTCGGAGATGGGGTGGTAGAAGGGGTAGGCAATACAGACGAACAAAGAGGCTGCTATTCTTATGGCAAATGGGTACTTATAAAGCACGAGAACGGACTCTCCTCCATGTATGCCCATTTTGATCTTATAAAAGTGGCTCCTGGCCAAGAAGTTAAAGCTGGAGATGTAATAGGCTACAGTGGCCAGACTGGCTATGCCACTGGTCCTCACCTTCATTTGACTTTATATGCTAGTCAAGGTGTAGAAATACAAAAATATTCGTCCAGCATAAATTGCAAAAATGTAAGCATTCCGGTCGCTAACAGCAAAGCATACTTAGACCCTATGTTATACTTTTAATATGAATAATATGAAAAATTATAAAAATACAGGATTCATCCAAATTATTTTGATAGTAGTAGCCGCCTTGGTGCTCCTCAAATACGTCTATGACATAGATATAGTCGGCTTATTGACCAAGGGGAGACCCAAAGAGCTTCTAGACCAATTCTACAGGCTCGGAGCAGAGGGTTGGGAGAGATACAGCGGTGTAATAATGAAGGTCTGGAATTATCTCAAAGATTTGATCAAAAGCTAATATAAAGATAAGTACCCGCAAGATATATTGTGCGACGTTCATACCTAAATGAATAGCGGGCTCCTGACTCTAACAAGAACCCGCTAATTTATCTCTCCCCTGTTTTTTATACCGTGTGAGATATGATGAGACGATCAATCATCGTCTCCAAATCATTTACCGTAAGATCTTTGACTTCAATCCCCTCCTCTTCTGGATCAGAGAGGGTAGAGAAGCTGATCAATTCAGGACATTCCCCTTCGCTAGTCCCCCACACATGGATGAACAACTTATTTGAAACCCTGATTTCGTAGACTTTGTGACCAGCTCCATCAACATCTATAACCCTCATGACTGTAGGTCGCGATGGACCTATTGCTCGGCTCATGATCAGGTCAGTACGTTCCTTTTGAGACAGACCGGAAACGTACCTCGGCACGAGTGCCAAACCAGTGAGGCCAATCTTAAAACTATTCCTCTGAACAGTTGTGAGCATAAAAGAGCTCCTTTCTTCCCTACTATCTCGTATTATACATATATTAAAAGATCTGTCAATATCAAACGCCGAGCGTTTGATAAGACGCTCGGCGTTTGATTAATTTATTTCATCGCTAACTCTTTGTATTCAGAGTAAGCTAGAGTTTTAGACCAACACTTAGAAGAAGACTTCCATGGTTTGACACCTTTCTTTTCAAATAAGTGTCTAGCATAAGCAGTGTTCCCTTCCAAAGTCATGATGTCATACCCCAACTTTTCTGAATCATTGTTGTGATAATATTCATTGATCTGCATCACTCCCCTGTCTAGATTGTTCTCTTGTCCACGAAGTACATCTCCATTCTTGTCATGTTGACGAAAACGAGATTCACATCGGGCAATTTCAATCATCACGGGTATGTCAGAAAAATAATTTCTCACATATTGTTCCACAGTCATAGCTCTTTTAATTTCTATAACTTCAGGAGTGAGAGAAGGAGCGATCGATGTACCACCGAACCCGGCGATATTTGAGGCTATCATCATAAGCCCCAAAGCAGTAGTTTGGAAAATAAGCCAATTGTTTAATTTTAATCCCAGCACTTTTAGTCAAGAGATTCGTAACCTCACAATCCAAAAGTTTTTGCACTCTATTTCACTTAAGATATAAACTAAGTGCAAAAGTGCTGGGGGACATCTTGTGAAAGAATCATAAGCGCGAACCTTAAAAGTATTTGCCTATGCTTTGACACAAAATAGTCCTGAAAAACACAAAATCCAGTATCATTAACATGTACTGGACTTCCTATACAGTATAGTGCACTTGACAAGAAAAGTCAAGTGTTGTATTTAAGATTTTGACATTATATCCTTATTTATAGCTATATTTTGAGAAAACTTTGATTCAGATCTTATTGTTTTAGAGCCCTTTCTATCATTTGTTCAAAGACGCTAAACTTTTCGGCCCCTATTACCTTTTCTCCGTTTATAAAGAATGTTGGTGTACCAGTCACTCCTGATCTTTGACCCACTTCAAAATCTTTTTTGACTACTTCGACTGCCTCTCCACTATCTAGACAAGAATTAAATTTAACTGTATCTAGTCCAAGATTAGCTGCATATTTTTTGAGATCAGGCACAGCGAGACCAGTACCATCTGCCTTACCGTTGATAAACAATGTATTGTAGTAAACTTCAAACTTACCTTGTTTGTTGGCACACTCACTTGCTTCAGCTGATTTTTGAGCATTCACATGTAAGCTCAAAGGAAAATGTCTGTACACTAGAGTGACTTTATCTGTATCAATATATTTAGCCTTTATTTCTTTATAAGCAGTATTGAAGAATTGTTGACAGAAAGGACATTGAAAATCTGAAAATTCCACTATCTCTACTTTGCCACTACCTATCTTCGGAGCATCTACACGTTTTTCTACTTCTACCTTACCCAAAACAATTGGATTTTGGTTTGGTGTACCAGTCAAAGATGTGTCGCCCACTATTTTGTTGGCCGCCAAGTAAATGCTTACCGAAATCAAAATAGCACCGACTAAAATACTGCCGGCTATAAAAAACTCGCTATCTTCTTTACTAGAATTAATATTCATAATTAATATTCTATCTTGTCCCCTTCATTTAGTCCACCTACTATTTCCACAGTGCCATCACTGCCGATTAGGCCCGCTTCCACTCGTACTTCTTTTATTTCACCATCCCCTACCCTTACCTTTGTATATAGATTGCCATCTTTCTCAAAAATAGCGTACTGAGGAATAATTAGTACCGCCTCTCGGCGAGCAGTCTCTAATTTCAAATTTGCAGTCAGACCACTTTTTATTTTTTTATTTAACTCTCCTGTTAACTCCACTCTGATTTTGTAATTGACCACCCCATCTACCATATTTTCTCCAGGTTCAACATAAGAAACCGTACCAATCATCGATTCTCCCGGAAATGCATCGAATTCAATCTTTACTTTATTGCCTTCGGTCACTTTACCAATATTTATTTCAGAAACATTGGCTTCTATATACATATTGCCGAGAGACATGAGAGAGACTAGCGCTTCACCAGTCTGGACAGTCTCCCCCACTTCTGCCTCTTGCCTAGTTATGGTGCCGAGAAACGGAGCCACTATTCTAGATTTGGCAAGAGAAGCGAGAAGTGAATTTATAGAATACTGGATCTGATTTATCTTTGCATTACCGGCTGGATAAGATGAAGCATCTATGACTGATTTACCTGCAGTCGATACTTCTGCTCTCGCAGAATTCACAGCAGTCTTGTAGCCCTCCACCGTACTTTCATAAGCAAAATTGTCTGGTGTAAACGAGTTCACTGCAAAAGCTATCTTGTTTAGAAAATCAGACACTTGGTCAAGTCTTTCGATCGTCTTGGCTGAATATTGTTTTGCATTATTTTCATTTAAAAGAAGGAGCTCCTTTTGCCAATCCGAAAGTAGAGTCTCCATCTGCTTTCTAGTACTGTTGAGATCATAGACCACATCGTTTGATACATTGAAAAAGTGTTCAAAATTGCCATCACTAAATTTCACTTCAAAAGTAGGATTGGTTCGTGGAGTTTTGAAAAATTGGTCAGTCTTATTGCGTATAGCATTATCAGCCGCTCGATAAGCTTCTCTTATAACAGAGGCCAATTTCTCTGAAGTGTTCCCTACTGTCGCCTCTTCTTCGGCAAGGCTAGCTCGCTCTTTAGCCAAATTTGCCAGCTCTACACCAATATCAAGCTCTGCGATTACTGCCCCTCTCGCTACTTTGCCTCCCACCTCGACATATGAACGAGCCACTCGCCCACTAGTATCAAACCCAAGATCAACACTCTCACGAGGCTTGGAAGTCCCAGTCAATATCACTTCTTGAACTACATCCCCCCTAATCACCATGACAGTCTTGGCCTCCTCTCCTTTCCTAAAAACGAAGAATAGTACGGCCACAAGCAAAACGGCAGCCAAAATCAACACTTTTTTTGAAATTTTTCTTTTGAAGATAATCATGAATTGCAGACGGGATTGTATCATATTTCTATCTTACCATCAGAGAGCTTCAAGACCCTGTCGGTAAGCCTTGCATATTCTGGTTCATGAGTGACCATCACGATAGTCTGCCCCTGTTTGTGCAAATCCAAAAATGTTTTTAGGACTACGTCGGCTGTTTCAGAGTCGAGGTTGGCAGTCGGCTCATCAGCAAAAATAATTTTTGGATTGTGAGCGATGGCTCGGGCGATCGAAACTCTCTGCTGTTCACCGCCAGAAAGTTTGCTCGGCAGGTTTTCCATCCTTTCCAAAAGCCCCACTCTTTCCAAAGATACTTCTGCAATTTGAAATGCTTCTTTTTTACTTTTACCCTGCATCATTATAGGTATGGCTGTATTTTCAATCGCCGTGAGCTCCGGCACTAGCGCATAATCTTGGAAGACATAACCGAGCTCCTCCAGCCGAAACTTGGTCCGCTCATCGTGGCCCATATTTGCCACATCCACCCCATCAATCAAAATCTCTCCGGAATTTGGATGGTCCAAAAGCCCAAGTTGATAAAGAAGCGTTGATTTGCCCGATCCACTTCGCCCTGTAATAGACAAAAACTCGCCCTTCTCCACTTCAAGCGAAATCCCCCTAAGCACCTTTAGTTCATCCTCGCCTGACTTGAAGCTCTTGACCAAATTTTTTACTTGTATTATTTTCACTCCGCTATTCTACATGAAAAATCAGAATGCGGAAGATATTAAAAATTTTTTAGTTTAGTTTGACAAACAATACTTATTGTGAGATTCTGTTGGATAGGAAGGAAAGTACGATGAAAAACTACCCATCAAGAAAATTATCAGAGATCAAGGGAGTATTTGAAGGATTCTTTATTAGTGAACCTAGCAAAGAGACCTTTAATGAGTACAAACGTCAGTGTATACGTTTCCAGTTTTTACTGGAAATACTTGAAGAGGAGATGGTCCCTGGTGTCTTGGAAAGAGAAATTATTGACGAGATTATAGGGATCTTAGCCAGTAACAAGAATCCTTTTAATAGACTCTGTAACACACCTCAACCCAAGAACCTTGAAGAAGCGTTTGAGTTCATAGACCTTCGTCATGCTATCTTTGGCCCGCAAATTACCCAAGGATAACAACCACTTGAGACGATCAGGAGAAACCCTCCGACTTGTCCGAGTGGTTTTCTCATTGCTAGATTTTGAATTTTTCACAAAACAAAACTCCCAGCCGAAGCTGGGAGTTTTGTTGGGAATACCATTTGATTTGGTCAAACCCCAGGCTTATCATCCTTGGTGGTATTATACTCCCTGTAATAATTTTGTCAACTATTTTTGTGGATAACAATCTCTCCTGTGGACCTGACGGGGATCGGACCCGCAAACCCTGGATGATAAGCCTGGGTTCCAAACCATTGGCAGGCCCACAGGAAAAATCACTACCTTTATCTATTTTATCAGAAATTTTCTGATTTTTGTTTTGCCTTCCCCTCTCTTGCAATAAGAGAGGGACTACACGATAGTGAGGGGGTGAGTTATCTTCCAAGTATCGAATCCAACGTATTCTTATTAACTACAATCCTTGCCGGAATGTATCCAGCGATGAGAGTGGCAATCATGAGGAGGAGGGCGCGGATGGAAGTGTTGTAAACTTCAGCCACTAAGATGCCGTCGCTAAATGGGAACTTGATCGGGTGGGCATCGATAAACGGCACCAAGAATCCGTAGATTAAGAGGAAGCCGATCGCTATACCCATGCCAGCATAAAAAACAGATTGTATTATGTAAGCCACTTCGATGGCTCGCGACTCAATACCGATACCCTTCAAAATACCGATAAACTTGCGACGAGTGATGGCGTTTATAAATATGACGATGAAGATAGTGATCGAAGCGACCGCAAGTCCGATCGAGCCAACCACATTTCCCAGCAGTCCAAAAGTATTTTGGATGTCGAGCAGGAACTTCGGCAAAGATTCGTCCCAAGTCTGGACCCTCGCCGTCTCCCCCACCCCCGCTCGAAGGAGAGCGTCTTTCACTATATATGGATCAGTACCCGGCAAAAGTCTTATCGAAATCTCATCTACGTTGTAGTCGCTCCGACCGATCATGTTGCGGAGCGTTGTATCAAGGGCAAAAACTCTGAAATCAATCTGGTCTACTTTGCTCTTCAAAAATCCTACGATAATAAACTCGCGGCGGTTACCACCGATCGTAAGCCGCACCCGGTCACCAATATTTACATTTTCTAGGAGCGAGAGCCCTGGCGCTTCTATATTCAAATATTTTCGTAAAAGGTTGGTCCCGATCATAATCCCCTCTGCATCATCTTTGGTTAAGTATCTGCCTTCAACGATAGCATCAGACATATTTGAGAAAGAGTCTTCGAGTGTAGGGTCAATGCCGACTATCGAAGCATTGGCCGAGTTCGCATCTTCGTCTTGTCTAATTTTAGATTTATAAGTAGCTTCCACTTCCCCACCATCTACATAGCGGTAGGAGTAAGCTTCTACCCACGGCAAGTTTTTCACTTTGGAAATTATACTTGGACTATTTTCTATAAAGTTTTTCTTGGGCAAGTTGGTTATAAGTACATCGCCCGCAAATTTGCTTCTATACACTTCAGTCGATCCTTGCAACAACCCAACCAGAATTCCTCTTACGACCACCAGATTGAGAAAGGTCAAAACCATCACAAAAATAATGAGCCCATTGGTATACCGGCTCGTCCTCATCAATTGCCTTAGCGCCAAGAAAAACCCCACCCGTATAGATGTCCCCCACTTCTTAAATTTTTTTGTAAGTCTTTGCATTTTTTGTTTTTTGTCTTTTCCCTCTCTTGAAATAAGAGAGGGACCACATGGTAGTGAGAGGGTGAGTTATTTCAACCCCTTACAATTTGAAGCCGGAGTATACCCCTTCGCTCGAGCTTCTTCAATGGAACCAAAAGTGACTTTGTTTTTATCGCTTATTTGTTTGGCACCCGCACAAGTCGGTAAGTGATACTTGGTGCCATTTTTAGAGGCAACTACTTGTATAGAAGTAGACATACCTCTAACTTCGCCAACCTCCATTGTGGCGGAACTCCCCTCTCCTAAATTAGGAGAGGGGTTGGGGGGTGAGGTATAGACTCTCACCGGCTCTCTATTTTCTTGAATTTTTGAAACCCTGCCCAGAGCGAAAGAAATCACAGCTACCAAGACCAAGCAAACTGCCACAAAATAACGGCTATCTAGGAAACTTTGGAACCTCTCGCTCCAGGTTGCGCTTTCTTCCATATTGATTTATACTAACACCGTTATGGCCCATAAAAAAGCCGCCGGTACAACTAAAAACGGGAGAGATTCCAACCCAAAATATTTGGGAGTGAAGCTCTCTGATGGAAGCCTTGCAAAGATAGGTTCTATTATCATGCGCCAAAGAGGTTCTCAAATACTCCCCGGAAATGGTGTCAAAATGGGCCGCGACTACACTCTCTATTCTCTCAAAGCTGGCAAAGTCAAAATGGGCCAAACTCGCAAAGTCCACTTCGATGGCACCACTATGGTCAAGAAGGTTGCTAGTGTCATTTAGTTTCAAAATAATTCTTGAGTGAGCCTTGCGAGGCTTGATTGAAGTGAGCACGAGGAATTTTTCAGCAGAAAAATATCCGTGCGAACGAGAGAACTTATTTTGAAACTATCAAAGTAAACCCTCCTTTGTTTTTGCCCACTTCAACTATTATTTGATGTTCACCGATTTCTTTGATCGGATGTTCTATTTTTAGAAACTCTGGATCAACATCTATTTTTGCTTGATCTTTAAGAGCTACTGTTATTTCTTCTGGATGTATTTTTTCAAACAAACTGCCTTTTTCATTTGCTTTTTTAAGCAAAGTCACCTTCACTCCTTTTAGCATTTCAATCTGCTTTTTGGTAAGCTCTTCCCTTATTTCTATTTCAGCCAATGTCGTAGCTTTCAAAATCTCAGCTTTTTTCACAGCCTCTGGTGTAGCATATTCAGCCATTTTTTTTGGTATCAATAAATTCACAGCGTAACCATCCGCCACGTCCTTGACTTCATATTTCCTACCTACACCTTTTATGTCTTGCTTTAATATTACTCGCATGTTTTTTATTTTTTGTCTTATCCCCCCTCTTGTTATAAGAGGGGTTAGGGGGCGTTATCTTGTCAAATATTTAACTGCCGCGTTCAACTGCGGATCAACTCCCCCTTTAGTATTTTCAGCTGTCAGCTTCACTTCAATGTCTGGTTGGAGTCCACCATTTGAAATAGAGTTGCCGAGTGGAGTGAGCCAATGGGCTACAGTCACCTTGAGCGAAGTATCCCCTGTGATCGACACTAGTTCTTGGACCGAGCCCTTACCAAAAGTCTTTTCCCCGACCAGTATAGCCTTACCATATTCTTTCAAAGCGCCAGCCAATATTTCAGAAGCCGACGCCGAGCCAGCATTTACCAAGATCGCCATTTTCAGTCTGGGAGTAAAAACATCATACCCTTTGCTCCTATATTCATGTTTTTCTTTTTTATCACCAAAATCTTCGGTCACTACTATCTTGCCCGTCGGTAAGAACCAGCTAGCCATATCAAGCGCCGCCTCCAAAAATCCTCCCGGATTGTTGCGCAAATCTATGATAAGTTTGTCAGACCCAGATTCCACAAATTCTCGTAAAGCACTACGAAATAGATTTGGAGAAGTGGCTGAAAAATTGTATAACTCTATGACAAAAATATTTTCTGGCAAAAGTTTGGTGTTCACTGTCGGTATCTCGATAGCTGCTCGGACCAGAGTTTTCACGATCGGCTCTTTCACCCCCGCTCTAGCGAAGGTGACTGTGACACTGGTACCGATCTCCCCCCTGATCAATTTTATGGCTTCCTCAGTTGTCATCTTCAAAGCAGTCTTATCACCTATGGAAATTATTTTATCTCCAGCTAGCACACCAGCATAAGACGCGGGAGTATTCTTGAGTGGGGCGATAATAGTAAGCAAACCATCTTGGATCCCTATCTCCATTCCCACCCCGCCGAAGCTACCACTGATTTCTTCTTCAAAAGCCTTACTATCGGCGGGCGGGAAAAACACAGTATAAGGGTCGCCATAAGAAGCGGCCAAACCTTCGATCGATCCCCAGACCTTGTCTTCATTTCTTGATAGAGGAGTAGTTGAAGCGGTTGGTACAAACTTTTCATCAAGTATTTTCCAAGCTTTCCAAAACGGAGCCATGTCTATGCTTTCGGTACTAGTGGCAGAGAAGAGGTCAGAGGGTGGCAGAGAGACTGCATTTTTCTTACCAATAAAAAAGCCACTTATAAACAGAACTGCTGCAATGAGGATAGAGCTTACGATTTGTGTATATCTTTCCTTATTCATATTTGTTTTCTGATATAATATATCATGACTTACTCACTTATCAAAAACAAAACTATTTAACAAGAGACAATGATTTCTACCAGATCTTTCATGGACCAGACTTGGATTGACCTCAACTCCCCCACCAAAGAGGAAGCAGATTCCCTAGTGCTGTCTCAAAATATAGACCCGTCTGTGGCCAAAGACCTACTCTCCCCCACTCCCAAACAATACGCCAAAGAATCTGGCTCGGCTATCTATGCCATATTCCATATACCATCGTTCAAACATTCTCACTCTTTGGATTCAGAACAAGAGATAGATTTCATAATCACCGAGCGAGGTATGGTGACAGCACGCTACGACTCGATCGATGCCTTGCATTATTTCGCCAAACAAATCGAAGTGAACGAGATCTTGAGCAAAGATAATCATGCTCATTTATTTTTTGGTTTGATGAAAGAAATCTACGCATTTTTGTTCAACGAGGCTGACTATATCAAAGAATGGATGCGAGAGATCGAAAAAAACATATTCGAAGGACACGAGAAAGAGATGGTCTTCGCTATATCAGCCGCATCCAGAAACCTGCTCAACTTCAAAAGAATCATCGATCCACACAAAACAGTGCTTACAAATATTGCAGAAATCTCTCGAACCAACTTTGGCGAAAGATTCAAAAGAGATGTCTCTTTGGTGCTCGAAGAATGGGAAAGACTTAGCCGTAACATAAAAAACATTTCCGATATGCTAGACGAGCTTCGAGAGACCAACAACTCCATCCTGACCACCAAACAAAATGAGATCATGAAAACTCTGACCATCCTCGCTTTCATCGTAGTGCCACTCGCCACCTTGAGCCAAATATTTGGTATGAATGTCACTCACACTCCACTGGTCGGTCTGCCTTACGATTTCTGGATTATCATCGGCATCATGCTAGGCCTCGCCCTTGCCATGTTTGGCTATTTCAAGTATAAGAAGTGGATATAATGGAAATATTTCTTCATAACACTCTCTCTGGTACCAAAGACCAATTCACACCTCTAGAAGAAGGAGTGGTCAAAATGTACAACTGTGGTCCGACTGTGTATTTCTTCCCCTCTATCGGCAATATGCGCTCTTATGTGCTAGCTGATGCTTTGCGTCGCACTTTTGAATATGCAAACTTGAAAGTAGAGCAAGTTATAAACATTACTGATGTCGGCCACCTAGTCGGAGATGGTGATGACGGAGAGGACAAAGTAGAAAAGACAGCGAAGAAAGAAGGTAAAACTGCAGGAGAAATTGCCAAGTTTTACGAAGAAGCTTTCTACAAAGATCTGCAGGATTTGAATATTGAAACAAAAGGTACCAAATTTCCAAAAGCATCAGAACATATAAAAGAGCAAATCGAAATAATAAAAATTTTAGAAGAAAAAGGTTTTACTTACCAAACTTCAGATGGTATTTATTTTGATACTTCAAAATTCGAAGAGTACGGCAAACTCGGCCCAGCCTTCGCTAAAGCTACGGCGGGCAAAGAAATATCAAGAATAGGTGTAAACGAGGAGAAAAAAAATCAGACAGATTTTGCACTTTGGAAGTTCTCGGGAATTAAAGAAGAAAAAAGATTGCAAGAATGGGAAAGTCCTTGGGGAGTTGGCTTCCCCGGTTGGCACATTGAGTGCTCTGCCATGAGCCGCAAATATTTGGGCCAGCCATTTGATATTCATACCGGAGGCATCGATCACATCCCAGTCCATCATAACAACGAGATCGCCCAATCAGAAGCAGCATACGATAAACCGTTAGCGAAATTTTGGATCCATAACGAATTTTTAAAAGTGGACAATCAAAAAATGTCCAAATCTTTAAATAATATCTTCACTATTTCTGATCTGAAAAGTCGCAAAATCCACCCTCTCTCCTTCCGCTACTGGCTCCTCACTTCTCACTACCGCACACCTGCCAACTTCACTTGGGAGGCAGTTGCCGGCGCACAAAATGCACTGGAGAGTATTGTAGCAAGCTACCCTGACTTACCAGAGTCTAGCGATAGCGATAAAGAAATCTTAGAGAAGTTTAAGGAAGCCATTGGAGATGATCTCAACACCCCTATCACCATCGCTCTCCTTCAAGAAACAAAATCAAAGTTTGTGATAGAGCAGATGGACCGAGTTTTAGGATTAAATATAAAAAATCTTTCAGAAAAAATGTTTGATATTCCAGAAGAAATTTTGGAAATCAAATCCGAGAGAGACCAATCTCGCGTAGAAAAAAATTGGCAAAAGTCTGACAAATTGAGAGAAGAAATTGAGTCTCAAGGCTATGTCCTTGAAGATAAAAATTCCGAAAGTACAATTCGAAAAACTTTAGCGGGTATAGTTTAGTGGTATGATGCGACCTTCCCAAGGTTGAGACGGGGGTTCGATTCCCCCTACCCGCACATAGGTGTACATAATGCATGTCGTTCCATGTTCTGTTTGGCGCGATATATAATGACCTCCTCCCCGCACTCCGCTACGCTACGTACGGGGTTTCCAACACGGCATGAGGATTCTAAGCGAATAATCTAAAGTTTTGTGGGTTGTCTTTCTTGCCCTGCCATTC
>Ga0209542_10001651_pt1 | contig 51818 bp, 45 predicted proteins | sample RifCSPhighO2_01_FD_184028 | JGI IMG/M metagenome (GOLD analysis project Ga0209542, IMG submission 184028) | Soil microbial communities from Rifle, Colorado - Rifle CSP2_plank highO2_0.1 (SPAdes) (version 2) | ecosystem: Environmental > Terrestrial > Deep subsurface > Rock core/Sediment ...
TTACCACCTCGTCGAAATTGGCGAAGCGGGACGAGGCGGCAACTCTTTCCAGATTGAGAATATCTCCGAGCCGGGAAGAAGCAATCTCTTCTCCGACTGGCCTCTCTAACACCGCATACTCTTGTGTCAGGGAGGAGGCGATGTTGCTCCAGACATCCGGCTCGACATTTCGCAGGTTTATGTCTCCTGCGAACACCGCGCCAGAAGTCGGATCGTAATGGCGCATGAGAAGTGCCTGAATCGTTGACTTGCCGTTGCCGCTCTTGCCGACAATCGCTACTCTGCTACCCGGCTTGATGGTGAAGCTTACTCCTTTCAGGACTTCCGCGTCCGTGTCGGGATATGAGAAGCCCACATTCTCAAACCGGATTTCTGGGACGATGTCGAAATGGGGGACAACAGGGTACTCCGTCTTGATGGCCGGGCGCAACCCCATGAAGTCCTTCTCGATGAGAATGACTCCCTTGGCATTGTTCCACTGGTCGGCGATCATAGAGACGATACCCTCCAGGTTGCCCTGGAAAGTGCGCGCCGCTGCCATGATGACGGTCAGCGTGCCGATCTCGCCGGCGAATGCGACTGTCTCCCAGATGGCGTGAATGGTGATGCCGCAGAGTCCCGCTACTGCGAGAAGGTGCGTGAACATCTCCTTGCGGACGGTTAGTCCGCGGATCTTTCCATAGGCGTCCAGAACTCCGCCGACGTTGATGTCGATTTGGCGGGAAAGTGCTGGCATCTGGTTGAACATCAACGCTTGGACGAATTCCGTTGTTCGACTGTAGGGCTTCTCCAGAATGTGTCGGCGCTTGTGCTCCGGTACGAGTCTCTGGAATAGGTCCCACCACATGGCAACGAGCCCAAACTCAACCATTGCCATCGGCGCAGCCGTAACAAGTAGTATTAGCGCATAGATCGGCTTGTACCAAAGGAGGGAAGCCCCGAAGAGCACAAAAGAGACACTGGTCGTGAAGAGAGAAAACATCTCATCAGAAAACCAGATCCTCGTCTGCCATGATGTTGGAAGTTCCTGAATCCTCTTGGACAGGTCGTCGTACTCCTTGCTCCTGAAGCGCGCAACATCGAGCGTGGCCCGATGATTGTTGAGTTCGCGTTGATTCGCAAATCGGAGAGTCTGATTCCACTGATTCTTGTAGAACCAATTGAATCTGCCGATTACCACACCAGCAAAAAGCACTCCGATAAGGAAAAGAAGGGGAATGAGAAGATCGCCCGCGATGAGTCCGATGAAGGACTCATACTCTCCTATCGCACTCTGCACCTCGTTGATTACGAGGCCGGTGGATGCGATGGTCATGAAGGTGAGCAGTGTGATCGAAACAGACACAATGAGTCTGCCGACCGTTGCCATCCTACTGTTTCTCCAGCAGAAGGAGAACGAATAGCGTGCGGCCAAGAGCATTGTGCCGACGGCTTCTTTGAGTTTGCCCATTGTCCACCTCTTGTTGGTGTCCCTAGTCGTATATTGGGTTCGAATTGGCAAAGAACGCGCCAATCAAACAGGCATATTCCACCTTTAATTATATCATATTTGATACCAATTTGTCAACCTAAATTACAGGACTATACTAGGCCATAATAAAATGAGATATAATTAAATTATGAAAAAGCGCTCGACTGAGCTTAAGCACTACTTTCTCCAAGATATAAATCCTGTTGTTCGCTTTCTTATAATTTCAGATACCGTGCTATCGGGCGCGGCCGGACTTCTCGGTCCCATATTCGCGCTTTTCATTGAAGATTTTATTGTAGGCGGCAATGCCGCCGTTGCCGGCATCGCCGCCGGCGTTTATCTTTTTACCAAAAGTGTTCTGCAGGTTCCAATCGCCCATTTTATTGACAGAATTCGCGGAGAGAAAGATGACTTCTGGATAATGTTTGCCTTCACAATTCTTATTGCTCTTATACCGCTTTTATACCTCATTATAGATACTCCTTTGGAGCTCTATATCGTCCAGTTTGCTCTCGGATTCTTTACAGCTTTCACATTTCCGACTTATATGGCCATATTCACCCGGCATATTGACAAGACAAAGGAGGGAACAGAGTGGGGCATATATTTTACCCTCACCGACCTGACAAGCGCTGCCCTTGCGGTCGTGGGCGGATATGTTGCGACAACGCAAGGGTTTCCCGCACTCATCGTTACCGTAGTTGTAGTGTCATTCATAGGCGCGCTTCTTCTTTGGCCTATCAAGCCGTATATAAGAATGCCGTCACACAGGTAGTATTCAATTTTTACAAGTTCTCAATCTATACAAACACGATCCGCTGTCCGAACCGTACTTCATAGCTCTAATAGCAAAAACTAAAGACACTCCAAGGAGGTTTTTAATTTTAAGTTTTGATTCATGAAAACCACATAAGGATGCTGACAGATGTTGGTTTATGAGTTCTTATTTTTTATCTACAAGTTGTCCAGAAGTTATGCCCAGCTTTTCCACAAACTTTTAAACATTTTTGCATTTGGCAGGGTTTGCGCTTGTTTTGCCAGTGCTATCATTCCTAGAATCGCCCGGAATTTTTCTTGGGCGTAGATATAGAGAATGATATTAATAGACGTTAAAAACTTTCAGCTAGCCCAATGGGGCCACCTTAAGAAGAGAGCTGTTCTTCGCAATGATTGTGCAAATTTTGCGGGGAACAGCTCTTTTTATTTGAGATTTGAGCTGTATATAGGTCGATTAGCCAATAGCTGTCTTATGCAGTAATCTGAATGTTTTTAAATTAATTATTAGCAAAATTAAAAACTAAATTAACAATTTAATAATGAAAAAAATTATTTTAAGTTTGGGAATGATAGTTTTCGTCGGAGCAGTGATCGCGGGAGCAACCGGCGCTTTCTTCTCTGATACGGAAACATCAACGGGAAATGTCTTTGCCGCGGGGGCAATAGACCTCAAAATTGACAATACAAGCTATGGTTTTGATTGGAATGATCCAAGTAACACCTCACCAATAGGTGGCTGGGGTCAAAATACTAACAATTCGTGGCAGTTGTCTGATCTCACAGGTCAATTATTCTTTAATTTCGATGATCTTAAACCAGGCGACTATGGAGAGGACACCATTTCGCTACACGTAAACGACAACGATGCGTGGGCGTGTATGGCATTTGCTCTTGGTGCTACACCGGAAAATGGACAAAATGAGCCGGAAATAGCTTTTCCCGATACAACCGCAGGGGCTGATGAGGGCGAGCTTCAAAACTATCTGTCGTTCCTCTTCTGGAATGACGACGGTGACAATGTGCTTGAGGATGGTGAACAGGTTATCCAATCTTTGAGCGGTCTTTCAAGCTCTATCTTCAGTGGAAACTGGCTCGCAATAGCAGACACTTCAGGTGATAACGATGTGCCGCTTCCTGGTGATACGACTCAATATATCGGTAAGGGCTGGTGCTTTGGAACTATTACAGCAACGCCAGTTGCGGCGGGACAAGATGTTCCTCCAACGCCAGGCAACACGGGATTTACTTGTAACGGAGCAGGTAATCAGAATGACGCGCAGACTGATGGTATTACAGTAGATGTCGGATTCTACGCCGAGCAGTCAAGAAACAATCCGAACTTCCAGTGCTCGGCACTTCCGCCACTTGATGGAGGCGACCAGCGTCCAGAAGTTGGTGCAGCACTTGGGGTTTATACACAAACACAATCTTGCGACATTTTTGTTGACAAAGAAGCAACTCCTGACTCAACTCACTTCAACACAATTCAAGGAGGTGTGACTATAGCAACTGTTGGGCAAACTGTTTGTGTTGATGCTGATACGTACGACGAGGATGTTGTAATCGATGAAGGAATCACTCTTGCAGGTACAGGTGCTTTGGCAACGACAGTAATCAACGGACAAGCGGGCGGACAAACAGGTGCAGTTGGAATTGCGGCTGACAATGTAACCGTTAGCGGATTCCAGATCAACGCAGCAGTTGGTTCTGTAGCAGCTTTGCGCATCACTGGGGCTCACAGTGGGGCAACAGTCTCCTTCAACAAAATCACAGGCGCAAGTGGGGGAGGGGCGGTTGATACCGTAGGAGGCCAAAGTAATCACACATTCAATAACAATGAATTTGTGGGCGTTGCAGGTAGCCAACTCGTCTATGTCAATGGTCTTGCGAGTGTGAACGTGGCATCAACAAATGTTGATTTTACTCAAAACACGTTTAGCGGAGCCGCCACTATGGCACTTGGTCAAGAAGCGGGCGCAAGTAGTGTTACGCAGAACAAATTCTCTGCTGTGACTGGTTTTACTGATGTTGAAGATTGGGGAGCAGGAAACCTCATCAATCAAAACAACTTCAATGACGCAGTGGATGCCGATGTTCTCCATTCAGAAAATGGAAACACTAGCGACACAGGCACGACGAATGCAGAAAACAACTGGTGGGGTGACGCAGACCCGTCAGATGGTGATGCAGGCGCGGATGTTGATTTTACTCCGTCTGAAGCAGTAGCGTTCCCAGAAAACTAGTTCTCTCTAGCCGTACACAAGCGGTATCCGCCAACCAGCGGACCCGCTTGTGCGGGCTGCAGGGAATTACTTTGCAGATAAATTTACAAAAAATACAAAAATGAATCCCGTTAGAAACCGCGGTCACGCCTGCCTGCCGGCAGGCACGGTTTCAACAGGAGCAGAACGTGATTATAAAAATTAGTCGAAAATTTAACGAAATTAATTAAACAGGATTCGATGGCCGCGACCTGTTTCTAAATGGGATGAAGAGAATAATTATAAGTCTGATTGTAATCGCAGGGGCGGTATCGGCAATGGCAATCGGCGGAACGGGCGCGTTCTTTTCCGATGCGGAGACATCTACCGGCAATGTATTTGCCGCAGGGGCCATTGACCTTAAGGTGGACAATGAGTCCTACTACAACGGCAATGTTTGTGCGGAAAACCCTCTAGCTGGGGTGAGCGAGCCGGACCAACCTTATTGGACGTGGCAAGGTCCGAATGCGTTTCCTGTTCCGGGGACGGAGTGCTCAACAAGTTGGGAGTTGTCCGATTTAGACGAGGGACACCTCTTCTTCAATTTCCTTGATTTGAAACCAGACGACGAGGGCGAGGACACGATATCTCTGCACGTGGATACGAATGACGCATGGGCTTGTATGAACTTGGCTCTCACTTCAGATGATGACAACTCATCTACTGAACCCGAGCTCGAAGTAGATGTTCAGGATGACGAGAACGATATTTGGGACGGCGAACTGGCACAAAACATAGATATGGTTTGGTGGGCGGATGACGGCGACAATGTGCTGGAAGAAGGTGAGCAGATTATCACAAATAGTATTGAAACTCTCTCCGCTCTAGCTCCAGAAAATAATCCTGTGCAGATAGCTCTCGCAGACTCCGATGAAAACGTCTGGGGTGGGCAAGGTCCAATACCTGGCCAAGAAACTCGATACATTGGCAAGGCATGGTGTTTTGGGACTTTAGCACTTTCTCCAGTTCCCACTGGTCAGGGACAAAGTCCTTCGGTTAATCCGGGCGTAACATGCGATGGAACATTACTTGGAAATGAAACTCAAACAGACGGAGCAATACTAGACGTATCATTCAGCGCAATTCAGGCAAGGCATAACGACGACTTCCAGTGCGAAGTGGAGACTCCTTGCGAACCCAAGCAGGCATATGCAGATAATGTTGTTGCATACGACCAAGGTGTACGCAAAGACGGTTCGCCTATAAATGCCGATCGTACTGATTCCAACGATGCGCTTGGGGCACCGCAAAGTCTAGGATTACCTTTTGATAACCCTGTTCCGACAGGGGAATTCTTCAGTCTCGGTTTTGACGAAGGAACTGATAGTACATCAAACGAAGGTGGTTGGATTACTGTTGAATTTACAGACAACATAGTAGTGGATGGTCTGGGCAATGACTTACGTGTATGGGAAGTAACGGGCGGCAGTAGTTACCCCGTTGAAAAAGTAAAAATTGAAGTAAGTAAAGACGGAAGCTCATGGTTCCCCGTTGCCTCAAGCCTTGATCGCGATGCGGAAGCCGATCTAGCTTCCTCCGGTCTTGATTGGGCAAGGTATGTTCGTTTAACTGATGTATCCAACAGAGATGAATTTGAAGATACTGCGGACGGGTATGACCTTGATGCGTTCAGCGCCTTAAATTGTGCTCTTCGTTAATAGTTAAAAATTATTTACCGGAAAATGCGGGCAACAACAATCACAAAAATTGTTGGGCGAATACTCCTCTTGGCGGGAGTATTCGCGCTTGTTGCATTTGCGGCATTTGCGCGCGGAGTAGAACCGGGGATCACTTTTGCTACAGAGGGAATTGACCTAAAAATTGACAGTGAGGCGACCTACAATGGCGCTCCGGTGCCTTCTGCGACATGGGAACTAAAAGACCTTGTGCCGGGCTCTGACCATTTCTTCAATTTCAACGACATAAAGCCGGGGGATTATGGCGAGAACACTATAAGCCTGCATGTAAAGAAATCTGATGCTTGGCTTTGTCTTGATTTTGACAATCTTTCTGGAAGCGACAGTGAAATAAATGAGCCGGAATCTCTGGCGGATCAATCTCTTGATGACGGAGAACTTGCAGATGTGCTTGAATTTTTTGCTTGGGTTGATGACGGCGACAATATTTTTGAATTGGGGGAGCGGCCGCTCTTCGGAACAACTACGCAAACAGCCTCCATTGTACTTGATGACACCACATATTCAATAGGAGATGCCAAGACAGGCAGTTCGTCCAGTGTGGGCGAGAGTAAATATATAGGTATCTTTTGGTGTGCAGGAAACCTTTCGGTCAATCTAAATACAGCAGAAATTTCCTGTGATGGAAGCAGTATCGGCAATGAAGCGCAGACGGACATTATGACAGTAGATGTGAGTATTCGTGCAGAGCCTGCTAAAGAAAACCCAGGATTTATGTGTACTGGACGCGGTGAAGGTTGTACGCCGGGATATTTCAAACAAGAGCACCATTTTGATGAATGGATGCCTCCATACTACCCAACCACTCTGTTTTCAGACGTGTTTGAAAACGCTTTTCCCGGCAAAACACTCCTTGAAGTTTTGAAGCAGGGAGGAGGTGGACTTAACGCACTCGGCAGGCAAACTGTGGCGGCGCTTCTAAACGCAGCCAGTTCAAATGTTTACTACGCCTATACAACCGATGAGGTCATAAATAAATTCAACAGTTTGTTTCCGGGAGGGAATTATGAAATTCTTAAAAATGATTTTGAAACACAGAATACGATTTTTTGTCCTCTGTAAACAAATAAGTTCACAAAATAGCTAATTATGATAAGAAAAATTTTGAACATAACGGGGTACGTAATATTTGCTGTTATTTTGGTGGCAGTCGCCAGTCTTTTTCTTTCTTCAAAATTTTCAGAAAAACAGGGGATTGAAATAAAAATCGTAAAATCTGGCTCAATGGAACCGTCAATCAAAACCGGCGGAATTGTTGTGATGAAACCTGTTCGAGTTTATAGGGTGGGGGATGTGATTACTTTTGGAAAAGATACCAAAGCACAGATTCCAACCTCGCACAGAATTGTTTCAGAAAGGCAAGACAAAGGAGCAACGTACTACACAACCAAAGGTGATACCAATGAGGAGGCCGATCCAAGAGAAGTTGCTGATTCAGAAATTTTGGGCAAGGTTATTTTCAGTGTGCCTTATGCCGGATATGTTTTAGACTTCGCACGGCAGCCAGCAGGTTTTATTTTACTTGTTGTTATCCCAGCCTCGTTGATTGTTTTGTCTGAAATTTGGTCAATTATTGAAGAAACCAAAAAGATAGTTGCAAAAAAAAGAAGAGAAAAAATTTCGACAGAAAAAACAACAAATCAGTCGCGTTTTATGCAGACATATAATCTGCGACCAAGGGGAATTGACGGAGTTTTGCCGCCTGGATTAGAAATTTGGGATCGTTTAGGCTAGAAAATGAAAGAAATCATTGTTACAACGAAATACGTGAGGCGAAACGAGATGGACGATATCCTTGTGCCTTTGAAGGTTGTATTGTTGCGCAAAAAGCTCAAGCAAAAGAAAAGGAAAAATATTAGGCTGGGTTTCCGGCCGGCGTTTTCGGGGGCTTTAATTGTAATGCTTATATTCTCGCTAAGTTTTGTGCTTAGTCGTGCTGGTGTAACCACTTCGTATTTTAGTGATGGTGATCAAACGGCGGGAAATGTTTTATCCGCGAGTTTTCTCGATTTTAGCATTGAACCGAGCCAAATAGAGGTAAATATTGATATTGATCCTCCGGACTCTGGTGCTATTGCACCTGTGATGATACCGGCTCCCGGAAGTCTGCCGATTGAATATAAGGTGACAGCGGAGAAAACCGGCGGTAATGACGCATTTTGTGGCGCGCTTTTAGCGGATTCTCCCGGTCCACCGTTTATATATAGCGGTGCGCTTGTTTCTTTAGACACGTCCCCATCAACGTTTTCCGGTCCGTGGCAATTGGAAATAAGCCTGCAAGATGCGGGAGGAGTAAACGCGGGTGATACGTGCCTAGTTGATCTTGTATATTCCGGCTGGAGAGAAGGCGGAGGCCAGAGCGAAGGGTATGTAGATGAGGAAAGAGTGTCTCTTGTGATTGGTGCCATAGGCACCGCAGTTGAGCCAATAGGATTTAGTGCGATCCAATTTGCGAACGATGAAATTCTTGGTGATGAATCTGTGGGCGTCCAACAGGAAACTCATACATCAATGGAGGTTGGGGAAGAGGAGAAACAAGAAGGCGAAGTTCTGAATGAAACAAAAAAAGAAGGTCTTGTTGAAGAAGAAAATTCAATAACAACCGAAGAGACACAAACGGAGGATGAAAAAATTGAAGAAGTGAAAGAAGAACCAAGTGAGGAACTGGAAGAAAAGAAACAGCCCGATGAGCAAACAGGTAACCAAGATATAAGCATCCAACAAGAAGCCACCGGATAAACCTAAATAAACCATCCCAACCCACCAACTGGCGGATTGGGATGGTTGCTCCAGAAATTTTTGTTTGGTCTATTGACCTGTGCCGTAGCCGTTTGGCAATGCGTGAGCGTACCACAAATGGCCTGGCCCAACATTAGGATCTACTCCCTGATCCATAATTGTCTCAAACTGTCCCCAAATGCAGTATCCGCCATCCGGAAGCGGGGTATAATCTGCGCCACAAGGACCAACCCACTTTATTTTGTAATGCCAAACAGAGCCGGAACCATCCTTTTTTCCATTCCATTCATTATCAATCCAAGCGCTGTCATAAGGAGGATTAGCCCAGTTCTCGTCATTGCCCCTATCCCAGTCCTCTGTCCATTTCATTATGAGTTTGTCAGGAGAATAAATACCAACGCAGTCTGACGGCAAACCCTTTGATTCACACCAAGTCGCACCGGTGCCATTGAAAATTCGCGCGGTGCGGTTATAACCAAGTGCGTCAAATGCTCCTCCAGCCCCGGCTGTCTGGTCAGAACTTGAACCGTAATTATTAAAAACTACAATACCGCCGGCAATTATCAATACGCCGACAACTACCATAACCAACTTTTTATTCATAACTCATAAACTAGCTAATAATTGTAGTTATAAAACCACTTCTAAAAGTATAACCCACAAGAATATCACGCTTGTGCATAAAGACACAAAAACGTTCCGCCAGCTGGCGGAACGTTTTTGCTGTTTTTAGCTAATAATATGGGGTTACAGCTGGTCTCAGCTCAACATACTCCAACTTCTTTTTACCACATCATTTTCGTCATTTTTGTTGTTCTTTATTGTTCCGCTAAAATTTCTCATCCCCACATCCCTATTCCATAGTTCTCAAGAACTATGGAATAGGGATGTGTAGTGTTAGAATGAAATAGATATATGAAAATAGATATATGAAAAAGGTTAGAGAATTAGAAAAAATAGTTAAAGGTTTTGCAAACCATCGCCGGATCCAGATACTTGAGCTTTTGAGTAATAAACCGGAATTATCAATATTTGAGATATCAGATATTTTAAAAGTGAATTTTAAGACAATTTCCCAGCACGTATCACGACTCGCAAATTCGGGTCTTATTTTAAAACGTAATGATGGGAGTGCTGTTAGGCATAAACTTTCTTCGCTTGGCAAATCTATTCTAATGTTCTTGAGAACTATAGAATAGATTGCGGGATTTTAGAGGGGGTGATAGAGGGAATGTTCGGGGTGTGTGTGGGTGTGTGAATATAAGCAAAATATATGCAAAAGGGGCAGCTTGTGCGGCTGCCCCGGTGAATGTGGTTGGGGTTGTCTGGCGAACTGGCGTTCACGCCCTGGCCAGCTTTCGCTCTGCCTTGGGCGTTTCCTGTCGCTTTACACCGTCTACGGTCCAGCGCACAGCGACAATGAATGTCTGTGCGCTTGAGCGCACAACCCGCCTGACGGGTTTTGGGTTCGTGGTGATGAACTCGCAACCCTTGCCGGCCAGTTTCTCCACATAGCTGGCAAGTTCCGGCGAGTCGCGGCGGATCACACCTATTTTCCGTGCGCCTTTGATGTTTCTCATCTTGTCCCTGATGCCGCAAACAAAGATGTCGCCGAAGTGGATAAGTACGATTACGCCGTCTGCCTCGGCATCAGTCTCTGCAATGATTTCGGCGAGTTCGCTGACGCTTTCCACGTTGTATTTTTCCACCCATTCCTCCGCGAGAGTTGAGAGTAATGTTTCCTAAAAGAGCTATGTTGCCTCGGCTACTATGGCACGAAATTAGCTTAATTTCAAATCATTTTTGTGCGCGCATCAGCTCACCTGCCGTCAAGCAGGGATTTGAATTTTACTTTTTTAAAGGTAATATATTTTTAAGTAGCGCGATTAGCTCAGTTGGTTAGAGCGCGTCTTTGACGTAGACGAGGCCAGAGGTTCGAATCCTCTATCGCGCACCAAAATTTACCGAAAACATTCATTTTTTTATTCTCATATTCTTAAGAATATGAAAATAAAAATAAGCTTTACTTCTTTAAATACTCGTGGTACTGTCACCACGGAAACGTTCCAGACTCAAGCGAAACCAAGGAGGAAGAAATGAGAGCCACATTGCTCTTCGTCGTGCTGGTTTTGGCGCTCATGCCAAGAAGCACAGAAGCGCAGAGAGTGCAGAGGCGGCAGGGCGCTTTCACAGATCCGGCAAGGCTGGCGAGCGAGATGGCAGGCTGGATTACAGTCTGCGACAGGACCAAGATCTACGCGGATTGTGGAATTCTCCGCAATACCGTCATCAAGTATCGTCCGGAGTTGGCTGGTAGCATTGGTTCAGACAACGTCAGTTTCGGGCATTTCATATTCAACACTCCTGTCCGCGCCTGTCCGAAGCGGATGACTCTCGCTGGTCTTTCGGCAGAAGGGGAAATCATTGAAGTAACGAGAGATGCTGAACCAGGCGAGCTTTGTTTGGGAAACTATATGTCGCTCCTGTGTGGCAACCCAATCAAGAGCTGGTCAGCAGAGGTTAAGGAGGCGCCGGTAGTTGTGCCACCCGATTCGATCAACGTCTGGTACTCGAAACTGATTCTGGTTTCGGGCCGGGCAGTCACCGACACGATGTCAGTATCGCTTGATCGTCCCACGGTCGTGCGCTTCTGGCCAACACTTCCGCCACCAAAACCGAACACGATTCTCGTGCCGGTACTAGTGGAGAAGACGGATACAGTGAAGGTAGGCGCGCCATTCCCGTGGTTGTGGGTTGCTGGAGCTTTAGTGGCAGGGACTGCTACCGGTCTCCTTTTGTGCGAAGATGATGACGAGGCCGGCCGGCCGGTCAATCCGCAAAACGGTGTTGTTTTATTCTTCCGGAGGTTGAGGAAGATTGAAGTTGGGTTGAAATTCGCACTTCCCAACTTCTCTCCGTAGCACAAGGGAAGGATCGCTGTGGGGCGGTGGGACCGAAAATCCCACCGCCTTTTTGTAAAAAACCAAAAAAGGGGATAAGTACAAAAAACAGCAAAAATAGGGTTACTTGATTCATTTTGCGGGATGTTCCCCCTTATTAGCTGCTTTTCCTTGCTATATTTGCGGTAAAAGTTTACTTTTAAATACAGTTATATTGCTCTTTTGTTACCCCTTGACATTTTTGGTAAGTTATGTATATAATAAGACCAGATGTCTTTTGTTCGTCCGTGTTTTTCAACGCAATTAAAGTGTGGAAAAATTTTTTACAAATTAAATGAAAATCTCATGAAATATTTTTCAACAAGTATTAGACACTCTAATCAAGCAGGCCTGCCTCCTGCATGCGCAGGCATGGCGCAGGCAGGAAGAACCACGATCGGAATTTTTACTGCTATCGCAATGGTTGTTCAACTAGCTGGACCTGTTGCATTACTTATTCCTCAAACTGCGAACGCTATTGTTCCAGTTGTCTTTTCTGAATCGTTTGGTTCAGGAAACGATCTAGCTGATATACCGGATTGGGATGAACATGAAGATGGTACTATTGCGAAAAATCCAGATGGTTATATTGAAGATACGGCAAGTCCAGATGGAGGAAGATTTGCAAAAATAGCTGAAGATACAAATGACAGCGGTTCGGAAGACGGATGGGTTTGTAGAGAAGTTGATGTTACCGGATATGAATCTTTGGAACTTTCTTATTATTGGAGAGGCGATAAGGATTCAGATGATTCGTCTGACGATGGTCTTGTTCAGTATAAAGAAGGATCAGGAAGCTGTGATGGTACTACTGATTGGAACGAGTTAAAGAAGCACGACATAAGGGATGATTCAAGCTGGACATTTCAGGATTCATTCAATTTACCTAACTCTCTAGATGACTCAGTATTCAGACTTCGTTTCTATAATGATTCGGCTACCGCTGATAACAATGAATTCTTCCGAGTAGACGGTATTGAAATTACAGGAAATGTTATAGAAGAAGATGATAAACCCGGCAATGGAAGTATAGACAACGAGTGCCAAGCTTATGGCTTTGATTTTGGAATTGCCAAGTGGGAATGGGATGACGAAAAGGGAGAATATGTTTTGGAAGATGGGTATAACGAAGATTACGAAACTTCCGTAACGGGTGATGCCTCGGAAGCAGATTGGACATCAGACCCGGTAGCTGACGGTGTGCTTTCAAAAGAGGGACAAGACTATCAGAATTTACCGGGTGGAACGGATGGAACTGTTGTAAAGGGTGGACATGACATTAGCCACATTACTCTTTGTGGAAATGAAGGTGAACCAGAACCGGAACCAATATGTGAAATCGGAGTTAACCTGATTGAAAACAGCGGTTTTGAAACTCCTGTCGTTACCGACGACGAGAAATGGGACATTTTTGACAGCGGTACTGCTGGTCTTGGCTGGCTGGTAAACTGGATGGCTTCTGTAACTGACCCCGCGCCGGATATTGCAAAATTAGAACTTCATCAGGGTGTAAATGGCTGGACCTCAAATAGCGGAGAGCAACACGCAGAGTTGGATACCGATTGGCAGGGTCCTGGCGGTCCTAGTGGAGAACAAGCCTCTGTAGCAATCTATCAAGATATTCCGACTGTTCCCGGCAGAGAATACAAACTCTCGTTCTCATTCTCTCCTCGACCGGATACTGATTCTTCTGAAAATGTGCTTGGCATACTCTGGGACGGAGTGCTTGAAGATACCGTTACTGCCGCCGGAGGCGGAAATACTTCCTGGACAGATCACGAGTATACCTTCGTAGCCGCGGACAACAGCACCAAACTTGAATTCCAAGACCAGGGAACGCCAAACTCTCTCGGCACATTTTTGGATGATGTCTCGCTGGAGTGTTTGCCGGAATGCAATCCTGCGGAAATGGTTGTTGTCAGCGATTCTGACATGATGGTCTGGAGAGATATTGAAGATACTCCTGCCGTTCCTCTCACGTTCATACACCCAGCTTGGACTGCCGATGTGGGCGATCTTTCTGCGCAATGGGTCTGGGAAGAAGATGGAGTGGGCAATCCGGAAACTACCGAATACTACAGGTTTACCAAAACCTTTGACATTCCTGGCGATGTGACTGATGCAACTCTCAAGCTTGCTGCCGACAACTACTACAAAGTCTGGATTAACGATGTACTGATAGGAGAGGAACAGACTGATGAAAATAATTTCCAGTTAGCCACACAAGATACTTTTGTCGGTATCGGAGACAAGCTTCAGGCAGGATCTAATACCATAAAAGTGGAAGGAAAGAACAAGGGAGTTGCCGGAAGCAGTGATGAAAGCAACCCCGCCGGAATACTCTTCGCCCTGTATATAAACTACAAGAATTGCGGTGGCGATGAACCACCTCCACCGCCACCCGAAGAGACAGTGAATGTTCATATTAAGAAATATATAGATGGAGAACCCGCCAATTCGGAGGATGACAGCCAGCAGTTCAAATTCTACTACAATGCCTTTTCCTACGATGTGCTCTCTGAAGGACATGTGGCGTTGGGCGACGGCTATCCGTATAACTGGACAAGCCCCGACCTTACGCAGGGTAGCAATGGCTTTAGCACTTGGGAATTAACCACTGTTACGGATACCCAAGCGCCAAATGTTCTGCCTCCAGACGCTCAGTGCCAGATTGACAAGTTCAGACTGCTTGGCTATACAGTCGGCGATAGTTTTGCCGGCGCATCCGAAGGCCCGATAACAGCCGAACATCCTACTCTAAGCAATATAAGCGACGACAAATATATAATAATCTGGAATGAGACTTGCTCGTCAGAACCGTCAATTGATTTGGTTAAGGACGCTTCTTATGCCACTTCAACCGGTGAAATTACCTTCACAATTAACTGGGCGGTAAATTACGGTGACGTCAACGATCTTGTAATTTCCGATCCTGTTCCTGTCGGTATGACTTTCGTATCTGCGGATAATGGCGGTCTTGAGAGCGGAAGCATCGTAACGTGGAATTTGGGCAACAAGTCAGCAGGCCAGAGCGGAGAAGTTTCGTTCATTGCTAGTCTTGATGCTGCGGCCTCATTGACCGAATGGGCAACAGGCACGGAAGACAACAATCAAGGCCTTAGAAAGAATGGCACAGCGATTTTAGCCGACAGAACCAACCCGGGCTCTCTGCTCGGCGCTCCACAGACTACCGGAACTCCTTATGACGCAGTTGTCGCGGGTTCATTCTTCTCTCTTGGTTTTGACCAAGGGAATATAGTGGCCTTGTTTGACGGTACTATCTACAATGACGCCGGAAACGATATTCAAGTTTACGAGGTAACCGGCGGCACCAGCTATCCAGATGAAAAAGTGAAAGTGGAAGCTTGGGACGGAAGCACTTGGGTTGACCTGGGTTTGGTAAATAGGGACGGCTCGGTTGATATGGGAAGTCTCTTGTTTGCAAGCAAGGTCAGACTCTCCGAAGCGTCAGACAAGAACTTGTTTGAAAATGAAGCGGATGGATACGATCTTGATGCCGTCGGGGCGGTCAATATAATCCCGAATGTGTGCGACGTGGAGAATACCGCGTCTGCGTCTGCTTGGTTTGGCAACTTGGAACTGGAAATAAACGCCTCGGCCTCAGTAACTTTTGGCATTAACCCTCTGGCCTGTGCAGAACCGGAGCCGGAACCAGAACCGGAACCAGGAATGGTTTCTATTACGGTGACAAAAGTTCTTGAAAACGCCCCCGAAGGCACTGAAGTTTCAGACTTTACTCTATATCTCAATGAAAAAGAAGTAACTTCAGGAGAAGTAAATGTTGTCGCTCCCGGTACTTACACAGTTACGGAGGAGCCGAATGATCTTGACGCGGTCGTAGAATTTACAGGCGATTGTGATGAAGAAGGAACGATAGATGCGACCATTCCCGATGAAGAATATTTCTGCACCATTACGAATTCTTTTGAAGAAGGGGAAGGTGGCAACGGTGATGGTGGGGATGGTGATGGAGACGGTTCCTTCTCGATTAGTTCCACTGAAGAAGGTGGTAGCCACAGGAGCGGTGACACGATTCGCCCTCTAGTTGCCGGAGCATTCTCTTCTGGCCCCGCTGGTGAAGTTCTTGGCGCCTCAACGGAACTGCCGGGGCTGCCAAATACCGGGCGAGCTGAAAGTTCCAGCAACTCCATTGTCTCAATAGTATTTGCCCTAATTATGAGTTTGGTTGCCGTAAATTACACAGCAGTTAAAATCAAAGCAAATAAAATTAATTAAAGTATGACAAAGACCCCGTTCCTTCGCCAGCTGGCGGAAGGGCGGGTTTTTGTATTATGCTAGAGAAGAATATGAGCCGTCTTTTACTGTTGTTATCACTTCTTAGTCTCATTTTAGGGCCTCTAAGCGTTTCGGCGGGCATAACACCCCAAGAGATTATTGAGGAAATAAACGGAAGGAGATTGGAATACAATCTCTCTGTCCTGAGCGAGAGTCCGGAACTTGCCCAAGCGGCCAGGGTGAAAGCCGAGGAGCTCGCCGGCAAGGGGTATTTGGAGCACAGCAAATCGCAATCCGGTGGCACTTGGCCGATATTGGAGAGAGTAAATTACCCGTATTCTAGAGCGGGTGAAAACCTCGCGGTTCATGTGTTTGAAGCAGAAAACGTGGTTGCCTACTGGATGATGTCTTCCACCCACAAGGCGAACCTGCTTAATGAAAAATTTGAAGACGTTGGGGCGTATGCCGCTTCGGGAATCTATTCGGGGAAAAGTTCGTATTACATTGTTGTTTACTTTGGAGCGCCAAAATCGGAAGATGCAAATGTGCCCGCTCAATCTGAAAAGGAGCAAATAGCCGCCCTGTCTGACAAAATAAAAAATCTCCAAGTGATTCTCGTCCAGATGCTGTCACTGCTCAATACGCTTCTAAAACTGTCGCTATAACGAAATGACAATCATATTGACGCGCAAAAACTTCATAAAAATCGCAAAAAAAGCGAAGAAATTTGTTTTGAAAAACCGTTACCTAGTTGCAACCAATGTGGTTTTTGTCATTGCCCTGATAATTGTAATTATAATCCTATCTGCTTCCGACAGAGCCAGAGCGCTGTCTATGCCGTCGCCTGATGGTGAAGCCAGCGCGAGAATTTCCAGTAGTACGCCGGAGAAAATAATTATTCCGGCAATCGGCGTTGATGCCTTGATTGAAGACGTTGGCATTACTCGTAGTGGGGAAATGGGAACGCCTGATAAATACCAAAATGTCGGATGGTACAGATACGGACCGACTCCGGGCTCGGTCGGCAATTCGGTTATGGCGGGACACTTGGATAGAGGCGACGATTCCAAACCCGCCGTGTTCCACGATCTTAAAAATCTAAAAATTGATGATGACATTTATGTAATTTCGGAAGGGAAGAGGATTCAGTTTAAGGTTAGGGAGATAGGGCTGGTAGATTATCACGACCCGCCGCTTGAGAGAATATTCGGAACTACCACTAAAGTGGCGCTTAATCTGATTACTTGCGACGGGATATGGATTCCGGAGAAAAAAACTTACGATGAGCGCCTTGTGGTGTATACTGAATACGTAAGCTCCGAAAACTTGCCACAGAATTAATATTGTGGTATAATAGGGGTTAATGAAAGAAATCTTGAGAAAATACTTCATTCCCAACAAAAACAACGAATACAAGCCGCATATTCTGCGGAAGACCTCGGTTTCCATACTGGCAGGGCTTTCAGTTTTTATCTTTTTCTTTTCCGTTATCCACGGTCTAGTCATAACAAAAACCGATCTTCTGAGCGCAGTTATTCCCAAAGCGCTGGTTGATTTGGCAAATGTAGAACGACTTTCAAGCAACATTTCTTCTCTGGCGATAAATCCGATTTTGGAAAAAGCGGCCCAACTCAAAGCCGATGATATGGCGGCCAAAGGTTATTTTGCTCATATGAGTCCTGACGGCACCGAGCCTTGGTTTTGGTTTCAAAAAGCCGGTTATGAATACTCTTACGCCGGTGAAAACCTGGCCGTAAACTTTTCTGACTCATTTGATGTTGACAGGGCCTGGATGAGTTCCGCGTCCCACAGAGCAAATATTTTAAATGGCAAATTCACAGAGATAGGCATAGCGACTGCCAAGGGGTATTACAACGGCAGAGAAACGGTGTTTGTAGTTCAAATGTTCGGCCGTCCGATGCTAAGGAAAGCTATTTTCGTTGAAACTCCGGAGCCTCTCGTTTCTTCCCAGGTTGCGCCGGAAAAAACAGCAACCAAAGAAATTGCCAAACCAATCTCCGTGCCGAAAGTTCTGTCTGAAACTGATACATTCATAGCGGTTGAAAATCCGGTTGCCGAAGAATCTCTGGCCCTGAATGGAAGCGCAGAAGTTGAAACAATCGCGAATCCTTCCACCTTACTGACCAGCCCGAAAGAGAATATAAACACAATTTACCTTGTTCTGGCGGCAGTAGTAGCCATTGCTCTTGTTCTAATGGTATTCATTAAAATAAAAATACAGCATCCCAAGAATATCATTTATGGAATACTTCTTTTGATACTAATTTCGCTACTTCTCTATGTATATAAGGGAGTGATTTTCCCCGAAGTTTTGGTCGTCTAAATCGTTTTGTAACCTGCTGGCAGTTTGAGTGTCTCTCTATTTTTGCCGTCCCATGAAATTTCTTCATTTACCACCATATTTGTGATTTTCGGTTGCCATTCATGTTCAGCTTTATGAACCCGCTCTGCAAGTGTTTCAGCTGTGTCTAACACTTCAATGGGCACTTGAAAGCGGAAGAAAACCGGCCCCTCATCGTAAATGGGAGTTACGAAGTGCATTGTAACTGCTGAATGGGTCACTTCTCCGCGTTTGTAAGCTTCCAGCACAGCTTCATGAACATGGATTCCGTACATTCCTTTTCCCCCGAATCTTGGAAGCGGTCCCGGGTGGATGTTGAATGTTCTTGCCGGATCAAGACCCAAAACCAGTTTAAGCCAGCCGGAAAGCGCCACAAAGTCGGCATTCGTATCGGCGACTATTTTTTGATAGCTCTGTTCATTGAAGGGGCCGTTGAAATATATAAAAGGTATATTAAGGCGGTCCGCTTTCTCGCGCACACCCCCTTGTTCGTGGTTTGAAACCACGGCCACTATATCTGCGCTCAAAATGCCGCTTTTTGCCGCTGGCACTAGGTTTTCAAATCCGGAGCCGCCGCCGGAAGTTGTACCAGAAGCAAACACTAAAAGTCTTGGTTTTTTCATCCCGTTAGAAACCCACCAGAATGAAAGAATTCATTCGTTCGGGCTGGCAGGCCGCGGTCAGCGAGTCCTGCGTAAGATTATTTTTGTAATATTCTAGATATTTTTCCATTTTTGTCTTCATTCATTAGCACTTCCTATTTCTTACGGGATTATCTTGTGTGTAAATGAATATAAATGTCTTCAAGCGCCCGAACAGCATCTCCGGCAGCTATATTGTTTTGATGAAAAAGCGCGTCCGTGCAATCGCCGGCGGCCCAAATTCCCTCGGCGCTTGTGCGCTGATTTCTGTGGTCTATTTTTATCTGATTGTATTCATTGAGCTCAAGCTGGTCTTTCACAAAATCAACGTTTGGCACCGAGCCAATCTCTATGAATACGCCCTCTGCCGGAATTTCCGTTCTCTCTTTGGTATCCTTGTTTTCGTAAACCACCTCCGTTACGAACTTGTTTCCCTTTATCTCAACAGGCAAGACATTTTTGAGGGCTTTCATTTTGGGGTCTGACAGTACCTTCTCAACTGTTATCGGGTCGGCCTTGAAATTGGCACTTCTGTGAAGCAAGGTCACACTTTTGGCATGAGCCAGCAATTGCAGAGCTGTTTCAAATCCGGCGTTACCACCGCCGATAATCACGACGTCTTTTCCTGAAAACAGCGGTCCGTCGCAAGAGGCGCAATATGTGATTCCGCGATTTTCGAACTCCTCCGCCCCGGGGATTTCTAGTTTTCTTCGGTGGCTGCCGGTTGTTATGAGCAAATTTTTCGCTCTGTGAGTATTTTTATTAGTTTTTATTTCAAACGAAGCATCGGTCTTGCCGACTGATTCAATTTTCTCTCCTTCTTTTATATCAATAATTCCGTCGGAATAAGCCAAAAGATGCCCTTTGAGCATCTCTGAAAATGCAAGTCCGTCAATTTCAATCGTGCCGATCCAGTTTTGTATGCCGCTAGACTCGGTGCTCTGTCCGCCGAAGCTCTCCGTAATCAAAACGGTTTTTAGTTTTTTTCGGGCTGCATAAACTCCGGCGGCAACGCCTGCCGGTCCACCGCCCAAAATTGCCAATTCATACATGGTAAAAAGAATAAAGAATTAGGAATAACGAATAAAGAATAGCATGAAGATAAGAATAATAAATTAGCCTGCCCGCCATAAGCCCGTTGCTGGATTTTTGCAAGAATTCGTAGTTACCACTTTATCCGAATATAACAATTTTATCAACAACAGGCGCTGGCAGGCGGGGAATAAAGAATCAAGAAGGAATACAGAAATTTGAAAATTCCTAACGCACAAAAAACTAACAACAGACAATCCACTACTCACCACTACTACTTCTAACTAAACAAAGTATTCCAACTTATATGCGGTCGCTGATAAGTTGGGATACTGCTGATGTTAAGAAATTAAAGGCAAAATAAAAACCCGCCACGTTCTTGCGAACGCGGCGGCACTCTTCTGCCCGTGTTTGCAGTCTCTTCTCGTGAAGGGGAAGAACTTCTTCATTTTGGATCTTTTTTGGATCTTGCCAATCTACCATCACATAAAATCCGCTATAGCGGATTTTATGTGATGGTGAAAAATGTAAACAACAAACCGTCCGCCAGCAGGCGGAACGGTTTGTTGGTGTGGTTTGGTTGTTCTAAAGCCTAGAGTCTAATAACTAGTGCCTAATTTATTTTTTTCTTCTCAAAAACGCCGGCACGGCGCCCCAATCGTCGTCATTATCCTCAACGGCCGGAGCAGTCTGGGGCGGTTCAACTTTCTTTTCTTCGTCTTTTTCCTTATCCTTTTCTTTCTCTTTTTCCTTTTCTTTCTGGGTAAAAGTCGGGAATGAGTTGTAAATTCGTCCTTTCTTTTCAATGTCTCCGTCTTCGTGGAAAAGGGTCTTCTTTACCAGATTTTCGGGAAAACCTGAAGCGATAACGGTAATCTTGATTTCTCCCTTTTTGAGCTTCTCGTCTCTGGCGGTTCCGAATATAATCTTGGCATTCGGGTCGGCGGATTCGGTGATAATTTTTGCGGCATCTTGTATTTCAAACATTGTGAGATCATCGCCACCGGCGATAGAGAAGAGCACACCGCGAGCGCCGGTAATTGAAATTTCCAGAAGGGGAGAGTTGATGGCGATTCGCGCCGCCTCCTCTGCTCTCTTTTCTCCACTGGCGTAGCCGATGCCCATAAGCGCCGCGCCAGCCCCTTCCATTACTGCTCTGATATCGGCAAAGTCAATGTTGATTATACCGGGGGTGGTTATGATATCGGTTATTCCTTCAACGGCGCGGCGCAAAATATCATCGCAAAGTGCAAACGCATTTTTTGCCGTTGTATCTTTGTCAATTGTTGCGAGCAAGCGATCGTTTGGAATGACAATCAGCGCATCTACCGAACCGCGCAGATCTTCAATTCCCTGTTCGGCCAATCGCATTCTCTGGAGGCCTTCAAAGAAAAATGGTTTGGTGACGACTGCGACTGTAAGGCAGCCGATTTCTCTCGCTGTTCGAGCAAGAACTGGTGCCGCTCCGGTGCCCGTGCCGCCGCCCATTCCACAGGCGATGAAGACCATGTCGGCTCCCTTCATAGCTTCCTGTATCTCTTCTTTCGTTTCTTCTACAGCTTTTTTGCCGAGCTCAACATTCATTCCCGTACCCAGGCCCCTAGTCAAGTTCTTTCCGATATGGATCTTCCTTTTGGCCATTGAATGATGGAGGTCCTGTGCATCGGTGTTTACAGCTACAAAGTCCACACCCCTGACCTTGGAGTTTATCATGTGGTTTATGGCGTTTTTGCCCGATCCGCCAACGCCGATGACCTTTATCCTCGCAAATGACTCTACTTCTGGTTTAATTTGTGGCATATTTGTTTCCTCGTTTAAAAGTGCCTACATATTAGCAAAAAGGTCTAAAAAGGGAAGCTACTTGACATTAAGTCTATATTGTGTCCTTGTAACTGAAAACTTATAACTTTTAACTCCCGACAGCAGGTTCAAGAGGTCGTTTGTTTTTAAGTTTTTCGTCTGCTGTATTTAGTTAATTTTTACGGCAAAAATTGTTTTATCCAACTCTTTATGCCTCCGAAAGCTCCGCCTTTGCCTCTGATAAATCCGCCAAGCATTCCTTCTCCATCGTCTAAGTCTTGAGTCAAACCCAAAATGCAAAGTCCGTAAGCTACAGCAAACAGCGTATCGTCAAATCTTGCACTTCCTTTATCCGGGAAATTAATATGTGCCACCCTTGATGGCAGCCGAAGCGAAGATTTTGCGATCTCGGCAATGTCAACGATACTTGAACCTCCGCCGGTGATAATGATTCCGGCTGGCAGCAGTCCGTTTCTTCCTATTTTTTTCAAATGAGCCTCAATTAGCTCAAACATATCGGAAAGTCTGGCGGCAACTATTTCATCAAGCTTCTTTTTCGGAAAACTCGTGGCTGTAATACTGCCGTGTTTTATGCTCTCCGCTTCTTCAAGCGGGATTCGGAGACCCAGCGCTATATCTTTCGTGATGTCGGTTGAACCAATTGGGAAAACTTCAAGTGAAGTTGGTATGTCGTTTTCAAACACGACTATGGATAGGGTTTCGGAGCCGATATTTGCCAGTACGCAGCCGGCTATCTTCTGCGCTTTTGTCAGTGTTACGTGGGCGGCGGCAATGGGTGAGGCAACCTCCGCAATGACTTCAACACCAGTCTCTTCCACCGCTTCAATGAGCGATTTTAGATGCTGTTCCAGGCAAGTGACGAACATCGCTTTTATTTCAAGCTTCATTCCTTTCATTCCGACTGGATCGCCGAGCGACAATTTGCCGTCAATTTTGTACTGAAGGGGGATGCGGTGTATGACCCGTCTGTTTTGCGTAAGAGACGCGGGTATTGAGTTTTCGCAGGCTTCCATGACCTTTGACAGGTCAAGTTCGGTTATTTCTGAATCAGCTCTGGAAATAAGCGCACTGCCTTGGGAGACAGTGCTGCTGATTCCAATGCCGCCCACGGAAATGTAAGCCTTTTTTATTGGCAACTGCGACGTTTTTTCAACTTGGGCCAGAGCGTTTTTAAGACTCCTCGTAACCTCCGAGACGTTGACAATATAGCCGTGGCGCAAACCACGCGATTCCGCAAAACCAGTACCCAAAACCTTGGGACGCATTTTGTCGCCCTGTAAATGTTCGGCAGCGACCACCTTGATCTGGTATGTGCCTATGTCTATTCCTATCGCGATGTTTCTTGCCATAATAACTAACTAACAATCTGCGACTTGCGCCTGACAACTGAATATCGCTGTCGGTTATTTAATTGCGAGTCACCGTTGGTCAGTTGCAGTGTGTTCTCAAATGAGAAACCTTTTTCTCAAACGCTTTTCAGCTTGCTCCATTTTAATACCGTGGCGCATATCTTTCAAATGGAGAAGACCGTGGATAAACAATAATCCGACAAAGTTTCTGTAACCTTCTCCAAACTTTCTTGCCTCTTTTTTTGCTTGTTTTAGGTTCACAAAAATTTCTCCAGAGGTTTTTGACAGTGGGAAAGACAGTACGTTTGTCGGCTTATGCTTGCCTCTGTATGTGGTGTTGAGTCTCTCTGTCAGAGCGTTTCCAGCAAAGACTAGAGAGAGATTGTATTTCTTGCCTAAAATTTCCGCCTTTATCCTTGCAAAAGGCAAGCGTGGTGGCTTGCCTTTTGTCAGATTTTTTATAGAGAAATTGCTGTTATCTACGGTGGCCTCTTTTGGCATTTGGTATGATTTTACCCATCTTAATCATCATCGCGATCTCTTCGCGCCTTTTGATGGATTTCAGGGCCTTCTTTTTCTTCACAGCTTCCGACATGTTTCGTTCGCTGTATCGCTTGGAGCGGACTTTCTGCAGTAATCCGGCAGATTGAACACGCTTGGAGAATTTCCTCAAAATTGAGATATTGTTCTCATTTCCGGTCTTTTTTATTTCCACGTTTATTGCCATAGATGCGCAAGTATAACACCTAAGAATACCTGTGGCAATAGATGTCGGTAAAGCGGCCCATCTTGGCCGGTGGGTCGTTAGCCCCTGATTCTTCTAATGTAGTTTGACAGTTCAGATGCGGGCACAATTTCTTGAACTCTGGTATCCATATCTCTGATCACGACGGTGTCTTCCAGCGCCTCTTTCTGGCCTATGATTATTACATAGGGGACATTACTATCCTCTGCGCTTGAAAGCTGGCTAGCTAGCTTGTCTCTCATAAGGGAAAACGATACCGGCACGCGGGCTCTTCTCAGCGCTTCAACTATGTTTAGAGTTTTCAATTTCGCTTCAAAGCCGAGTTGAATCAGCGAAAACTTGATTTTCGGCATCGGAGATTTGATTTTCTTATCTTCTCCTAAATGTATTGTCACACCGATTGCCGGCAATTCTCTTCTTAGGCCGACCCTTCTTGAGAATTTGCCATACGAGAATCCCATGGCCAGTACGTCGCCGTCTTCGTTCTTCTCGCTTTTTATTTGGAATATTACTCCGGAGCAAACCGTTGGATTGGCCGTAAGAGAATGTTTGATAATATAAGGCATGCCGAAACCTTCCAGATATTCAATCACTTCTTTTAAGTACACTCTGGAGTTTTCCGACAAAAAGTTAATCGCCTTTGGTGCGTTTTCGGCAAAATCTTTTATTTTCGGATCTTCGGCATTTAGAATGTGGAAGGGATTGTGCCTCAAAAGTCTGTGAATGGACGCGGGTATGTCGTTTGCATTTTTTCTTATAAAAGTTACCACCTGTCTTTCAAATTCGGTAAATGAATTTTTATCGCCGATGCTGTTTACTTCCACAAACAGGTCGTCAAGACCTTTTTCTTCAAGCATTGAAACTGCGCTTCTGATTAACAGGGCATTGCTGGCGCTGGTATTGGCGCCGAAAATATCCAGCCCGACCAAACTGCCAATTCGACTGTCGGCTTCTTTCTTGTAATAGACCTGCACCGGGTGTGGCCATTGATTCAAATCACTTTCCTCATACGTTCGCAGTAGGGCGGCCTTTTCCGCTGGATTGCAGAAGCAAATTCTTTCGTCTCTAGCCGGTCTCTCTTTCAACTGCTTAGCGATCTGGTTGTCTTTTCTGCAGATTGACGGATTTTCAATCGGTACAAACCCGAAATACATCGCTATCTCTTCGGATTTGCTCAACGGTCTTGCTACGCTTGATGCTCTCTTGCTGTTAGACATAAGAGTCAATTGTTTTTTTCAATATTTTCTGAATAGTCGCCGGGGAGCCAATCAATCTTGTTCGGCGGCAAGAGCCGAATAATCGGTCTGCCGACTATCAAATTTTCCGGCAACGTGCCCCAGACTCGCGAGTCGGAACTGGCCTGTCTGTTGTCGCCCAAAACAAAGTATTCATCTGGACCCAAAACCACGGTCATGTTGTCCGCTCTGGTGTACTTGAGATACGGCTCGTCAAGCTGGAAACCCTCCGGATGGTCGGAATTTTTTATCGTTATTATTTCGCCGCGCAACTCTAGAGTTTCACCCGGAAGACCGGCTATTCTCTTTATAAAAAATTTTTTAGGATCTTTCGGATATCTGAATATAAGCACTGAACCCCTTTTCGGGCTTTCAAACTGGTAAGTCAGCTGGTCAACTATCAAGTACTCGCCTGATTCGAAAGTCGGATCCATTGAAGCGCCGTTTACCACAAACGGCTGGGCGATAAACATCCGGAAGGGAATTACGATAACAGCGGCAATGACTATGAACTTTATAAACTCTCCAAAACTGCCTTTCTTGTTTTCTTGTGCCGGCGTTGAGGAATTATTTTCGGCTGGTCCGTCAGCTGACGGATTGTTCGTTTCTTTTTGAATGTCCATTTTTTCTAAAATGCCCATTGATTGTATTACACTAAGTCCGTTTGACACAAGATTAGTTTGAGTTGCACAACGGTGTTGGATAAAAACGCAAAATAAAAGGCAGAGGACTAAAAATTAAATTGTGATATATTATTCAATTATGTTTACAATTGCAGGACTTGGAAATCCGGGAGAAAAGTATGAAAACAGTCGGCACAATACCGGCAGGATTGTCGTGTCTTATTTCGCCAAACAGCAGGGTTTCCCAGAATTTGTGCCGAACGGTAAGTACGCGGGGCTTATTTCCGAGCATAAAGTCGGCCCCACTTCCGCTAAAGCTTCAGCGGGCAAAGAAAAAAAAGTACTCCTGATTTTTCCGGAAACATTTATGAATAAATCCGGTGCTAGTGTTTCAAAAGCGATAAAAAGCAAAAAAGCCGCGGAAGAACTTATTGTCGTTCACGATGACTTGGACATCGCGCTTGGCAGTTTCAAAATTACATTTGACCGCGGTTCGGGTGGGCACAGGGGAGTTGAATCAATAATCCGCGCGCTCAAAACCACCGGTTTTATAAGAATAAGAGTCGGAATATCGCCTGTAACCCCGAAAGGGAAAGTCAGGAAACCGAAAGGGGAGAGCGCGGTTGATAAATTTATAATTAGCGATTTCAAACCAGCAGAAATAGCTGTACTCAAAAAAGTGTCAAAGAAAATCACCGAAGCGCTTGAAGTGATAATTCTTGAAGGAAAAGAGAGGGCGATGAATGAGTTTAATCAAATAGGAAATTAGGCTCTAGGCGCTAGGCTTTAGGATAAGCAGTTCCTCCATGTGCGCGCATGTGATGGACTACAAAAAACCACTCCGCCAGTAGGCGGACGGTTTTTTGATGCTTTTTAGCCTTCCTGAAAACTGACACCTGACCCGAACAATTTTTACTTCGTAAAAATTGAACGGGCAAGCAGCTGAAAGCTACTCTATCGGATTTGCCTCTCCATACGACAGCGCCATTTTCTGCTCCTTGGGTTCAAACAAAGTTATCTTGAAGTTGTAAGTTTTGCCGAGTTCAAGCTTCTCCCGCAACTTATCTTCACTGCCGAACTCTGAAATATGTACCAAGCCGGCAACACCTTCTTCAATGGAAGCCAGCGCTCCGTGCTTGTTAAACTTGATGATTACGCCTTTCACAATGTCGTCTTTCTTGTATTTCTTTGCGGCGTCAATCCATGGATTCGGCTGGAGCGCTTTTATAGACAATGAAATCTTGCCGTCTTTGATTTCAATGACCTTGACCTTAACTTTGTCTCCAATCTTGTACATTGCCCGAGGGTTTTCCACCAAAGCCCAATCCATTTCTGATATGTGGACCAGTCCTTCAAGGCCTTCTTCCAGTTTGACAAAGACGCCGAAATCAACGATACCAGTCACTTCGCCGGTAATCTCGTCGCCCAGGTTGTATTTGCTTATAATCTCTGTCTTGTCTTTGCTCTCCGGACTTTTCTCGGAAAATATCAGTTTTCCCTCTTTCGGAATTGCGGCGATGATTGATACGGAAATTTTCTCATTAACGAGTTTTTGCAGTTCTTCAAGAATTTTATCTTTGTCGCCGTCGGAGATTCTCGGATAGTGCTCGGGTTTGAGCTGGGAAGCGGGCAAGAAGCCCTGTATGCCCTGCCAAGTCATTATAAGCCCGCCCTTGTTGGCGTCTTGAATCACAAGGTCATAAATTCTCTTTTCTCTTATCGCCTCTTCGGCTTCTCCCCAGATTAGAGCTTGCCTCGCCTCTTTAAGCGAAATTTCAATGTAGCCGTCCTTGTCGTCTATGCCGACCACCTTTCCGGCAACACTGTCGCCGATATTAATCTTCTTTATTATGTCGCGGGCATTGAGATACTCGCGGCCGTATATTATGCCCGTGCCGAAGGGAACAAGGTCAATGTAAACCGCCCCCGGTTCAATGGATATCACCTTGCCTTCTATCAAGTCTTCAATTGCCGGAGGGTTGGCGGCCTCGGCAAAACGCCTGGTCATGTAACTCTCCTTTTTTGACTTTATTTCTTCTTCGGAAGCGTTTACATCCTCCGCTGTGGTCTTGGGTTTTGTTTGTATTTCTGCCATAAAAAATGCGCCATGGTCCGCTTCTCGCTTTGTCAGAGTGACTCCGAAACGGGATTACACGACGAATATTCTAATAATTGTGCTCTCCTGCGAAAGCGACCTTATACTAAATGATTTAGTATGTTTTGTAAAGTTTTTTCCAACTTTTTTAAATTGAATTCAACCATCACATTTTTTCTGCTATAGCAGAAAAAATGTGATGGTCTTAAATTGAAAATCCCCCGCACACGCTGTGGGGGGAGGGAAAGACTTCTCGGCTCGGCAGAGCCGTGATGTTTTCAGGAAGAGGCGCCTGCCAGTTACGTCTCGCCTAAGTACCCGGAGAGGCTTAGGCAGGTTTAGCTGACAGGCACCCCCACCTTTTGACCCTCAACTGGGATCCAGTTTCTTTCCGGAGGTAACGGGACTCCACAAGAGGATCGCTCCAACTAACATCGCGCGGGGGTCTCCTTTCTCGGAAAGAGGGTGATCCGTTAGCCGATAGAACGGGGAGGCCTACGGGTACTGCTCTATAATATATAGTTGCACCTATGGGAGAGAAGTCAACTCCCTCCACGTGCAACATGTGGAAGGGAGAGTAAGCGCAAACCCCAGGTTATTTCCTGAAGTATGTATAATAGCAGGCAAGACACCTGCGGTGGCCAATCCACCTATCTTTTTTGGTTCGCCAACTCAAACAATGTGGACATCTACGTAGATGTCTCCACACTGTAATGGCCGGAGCCGATCCGCCGAAGATTATTCCGATCTCCGGCGCATCTAAGCCAGCAAAAAGAATTGCGGCCAAGATGATTGCCACGACCACAAGGGAGAGCTTGGCGTTGTACCTCATCTTGTGAATCGCATCAGGCGAGTTCCTAGACGTGAGCTGCCTCCACGAAAAAAGGGGATGTTCAAGGTCCTTTTACGTTGTATCAAATAAGCAGTATTTGTCAATAGGTATTATAAAAACGCTATAGCGTTTTTATAATACCATCAGGAGCAGGGTAAAATAGGTAAAGCGGGTTAAAAACTCGCTGAAAATCATCAAAAAACTGCTTGTTTTTTAGCGTCCAATTTGCTATAATAGGCCTAATGATAATCACTTATCAGGGTGTTCAATCTTTCAGGATTCAGTTTGGCGATACGATTATCGCCTATAATCCCGTATCCAAAGAATCAAAATATCCGTCAAGCAGTTTCGGCTCCGATATCGTCCTCACAAGTCTCAATCATCCCGATTTCAACGGTGTAGATAACGCTTCTCGTGGCGACAAAAAGCCGTTCGTTATCAGCGGTCCGGGCGCCTATGAAATCAATGACATTGCTGTTCAAGGTTTTTCTTCAAAGACAAATTACGACGGCAAAGAGCAGATAAACACCATTTACCTCGTATCTCTTGAAAACATGAATCTCTGTCTTCTGGGCGTAATTCAAAACAGCGCCGAATTAAGTCCGGAAACCAAGGAAGCGCTCGACGGTATTGATGTTTTGTTTGTGCCTATTGGCGGCGGAGAAGTCCTGTCTCCTTCGGACGCTTACAAACTTTCTGTTAAACTGGAACCGGCGATTATGATACCGATGTCTTTTGACAGTACGGGCAAGGACGGCGGCCTCAAGGCTTTTCTCAAAGAAGGCGGAGAGGAAGGGATAAAGCCGCAAGACAAGCTGACTCTCAAACGAAAGGACTTAGAAGGCAGGGAGGGCGATATAATAGTGCTTAGTAGTTCTTAAAATTTAATATAAAAAAATGGTATTCAATACAATAGATAGACTAAGAGAAAAGCCGGAACACCACAGACGACGCGTGGCTTATGGCATTTCGGCCCTGATCACAATTTTCATATTTGTTGTTTGGCTTTCAGTTCATATTCCCGGAGGCAGTGCTCCGGTGGTGGCCCAAGCTCCTACCGAGACCGAAGAGAGTTCGGAGAGTCCGTTTGAGACCCTAAGCCGTGGGGTCGCTTCGGTATACGAAGCGATCAAGGGTATGTCTGGAGATGAAGAGATTGGCTCTTTCTCCGAGGAATACGAGCGGATAAAAAGTCAAGTTGAAGGAGGCGACCTGGAGTTTTTCCAGGGTGATTCCGCGAATCCGGCAAGATAGATGAACTTCGGGAAGTCTTATATTTTTTATGGCTGAAAAGAAAAAGGAAGAAAAGGAAAGTGAAGAAGCGGGAGCGCCAATCTCTCAAGTGGTTTCACGTAGCATAACGAGCGAAATGAAGGAGTCGTATCTAGACTACGCGATGTCGGTTATTACTGCCCGCGCTCTTCCTGACGTTCGCGATGGCTTGAAGCCCGTTCACAGGAGAATTTTATATGCAATGAATGAGATGGGCTTGACTGCTAGCGCCAAATTCAGGAAGTCGGCGACAGTCGTCGGTGCGGTATTGGGAAGCTATCATCCCCATGGCGACGCGTCCGTATATGATGCGATGGTTAAAATGGCCCAAGATTTTTCTTTTCGTTACCCGCTAGTACTCGGGCAGGGCAACTTCGGTTCAATAGACGGCGATGCCGCCGCCGCTTACAGATACACCGAAGCGAAAATGTCTCGGCTTTCAAGCGAGCTTCTGCGGGACATTGACAAGAATACAGTCAATTTCCGCCCCAATTACGATGGCACCAAAAAGGAACCCGAAGTTCTGCCGGCTGCAGTTCCAAACCTACTTCTGAACGGTACCCTGGGCATTGCGGTCGGAATGGCGACCAATATTCCTCCGCACAATCTTGGCGAAGTCGCCGACGCGGTCTGCCACCTTCTGGACAATACCGATGCCACGACGGAAGATTTGTTGCAATTCATAAAGGGTCCCGACTTTCCGACCGGCGGACTTATTTTCAATGAGAAAGATATTCATCATGCTTATGCCACTGGCCGCGGCGGTGTAGTAACGCGTGGTATTGCCGAAATAACCGAAACTAAACTCGGCCAATACCAAATAATAATTTCCGCCATTCCTTATAGAGTCAATAAATCCGATTTGATACAAAAAATTGCCGACCTAGTGCACGAAAAGAAGATTGACGGCATAAGAGATTTGCGCGACGAATCCACCAAAGATATAAGAATTGTCATAGAGCTCAAGGGCGGCAGCCAGCCGCAAAAAGTTCTTAACGCTCTTTATAAGCACACGGCGCTTGAGGATACATTCCATTTCAATCTTGTAGCGCTTGTAGAAGGTATACCCCAAACACTCTCTCTCCGAGACATTCTGGAAGAGTTTACGGTCCATCGAGCCGAAGTTATCCGCCGAAAGACGGAATTTGACCTGAATAAGGCAAAAGACCGCGAGCACATTCTGTTCGGTCTCAAAAAAGCGCTGGACCACATAGATGCGATTATCAAGCTCATAAAAGCATCAAAGACAGTTGAAGATGCGCATAAGGGCCTGATGAAGGAGTTCAAGTTCTCCGACAAACAGTCAGTTGCCATTTTGGAAATGAAACTGCAGAGACTTGCCGGTCTTGAGCGCAAGAAAATTGAAGACGAACTCAAGTCAATACAAGAACTTATTTCTCTGCTTGAAGATATATTGAAAAATCCGAAAAAAATCCTTGGCATAATAAAAGACGAGCTTAAGGAACTCAAGGAGAAGTATGGCGATGAAAGGAGGACGAAAGTGGTCAAACACGGAGCAAAAATATTCTCGCCGGAAGATCTGATTGCAGACGAAGAAAACGCGCTAGTACTCACCGCCGGCGGATACATCAAGAGGACGAATCCGGATGAATACAAAAAGCAGCGTCGCGGCGGTGTCGGTGTTGTTGACCTCAATACCAAAGAGGAAGACTTTGTAACGCAATTTTTGACCACCAGCACTCACAGCGACCTTCTCTTTTTCACAGACCGGGGCAAAGTCTATCAGATAAAGATGTACGATATTCCGGAAGGCAAAAGGGCGACTCGCGGCAAATCAATAATGAATTTCATATCTCTGGGAGACGACGAAAAAATAACTTCTATTTTGCCTGTGCCAAAAGAAGCGAAAGCCAAGGAGGGCCTCTCCGTGTTCATGGTTACAAAACAAGGAGTTGGGAAAAGAGTGGCGGCAGAGACGCTTCGGGATGTGCGCTCAAGCGGAATAATTGCCATTAAACTCTCATCTGACGACTTGTTGGTGTCTGCTTCGCTCGCAAGCAAGGGCGATACCGTGTCTTTGGCTTCCACAAAAGGCCAAGCAATCAGATTTAAGGAGTCCGATGTCAGGGAAATGGGTAGAAACGCGGCAGGAGTCAGGGTGATGAAGCTATCCAAGAGTGACAGCATAATCGCGGCTCAAGTTGTCCGCAAAGACGCTCCGAGCCCGAAGTTGCTGGTAATTAGTCAGAATGGCTACGGTAAGAAAACTGATATTGGAGAATACAAGGTTCAAAAGCGCGGCGGTTCTGGAATAAAAACAGGGAAGATAACGGCAAAGACGGGCAATCTGATATCATCGGCAGTTGTAACGGAAGAAGAGGAAGAATTGGTGGCAATTTCCCAAAAAGGGCAAGTCATTAGAGTGGGAATAAATGAAATTCCGGAACTGTCGCGCTCCACTCAAGGCGTTAGAATAATGAAATTGCGGGAAGGGGACAAATTAGCAAGCCTTATATGCTTGTAGCGTATAACTTGCAACGGAAAACTTAAAACTTAAAACTTGCAACCTGTAACATTTTGTTGCGAACCTAGCGCTATTGGGTAGTGTAATTATCCATAACCAATTCTTGATATGTGAGTTATAATTAAATAACAGGTTTTGAGTTTTTTGTATTAAGTTTTTAGTTTCTTGTCTATCTTATGTTCTCCGACCCTCAAAAAAATATAGACCAGCTTAACTTGCTTTTGGGGCAAGTAGTGGTTGACTTTGGCTCCGGCTCCGGCCACTACACCCTGGCGGCGGCGCTTAAAGTAGGCGAGTCAGGCCGAGTTTATGCCGTGGACATTCAGAAGGATCTTTTGGCTCGTATAAAAAACGAGGCGCGCCGCCGCAACCTCTCCAATGTTGAGATAATCTGGGGCGATATAGAACAAATAGGAGGCACCAGACTGAAGGATGCGAGCGCTGACTGGGTTTTTATGTCCAATGTGCTGTTTCAAATTTCCAATAAAGAGGCCTGTGCTGGAGAAGCGGCGCGGATACTCAAGTCCGGCGGGCGGGCTTTGATTATTGACTGGACGGATTCTTTCGAAGGTCTTGGTCCGGAACAGTCGGCCGTATTTACCAGAGATTCAGCAGTCTCGCTTTTCTCAAACAAGGGATTTTCGGTTGAAAAGGATATATCGGCAGGCGAACATCACTTTGGTATAATGATGCTTAAGAAATGAGTCCCGTTAGAAATAGGAAATGCTACGGAAGAAAGAGCAACTGTAAAATAGTTTTATGGAGTTAATTGAAAAAGAAGCTAGACAGGATTATAAAAATATAGGCATTTCCGTAATCAGAATTTCTTGCGGGTATATTAATATACAAAATAGTAAATAAATAATGGTCGCATTACAAGACAAACTAAGTGATTTCTAACGGGATGAGTCCCGTAAGAAATAGGAAATGCTGTATGATTAGAGCTCTAACTTATAGAAAAATAGAAAAGTTCGAAAAGGAAGCTTGATAAAAATGTTAAAGTATGGGCATTTCCGTAGTTACATCACTTACAGGTGTATTAATATAAAATCAGTCAAATAATTATGGTCAAATTACAAACCCAACTAACTGATTTCTAACGGGATGAGTAAATTCCAAATCGGTCTTCTGGTTGTGTTCGGGGTATTTATAGCGATAGGCGTTGCTTTTTTTGCTTTAAGCAAGGGCGGCGGAGGCCAAACGACTTCCAACGTCGTAATCTGGGGCACAATGTCTCGTGGTGTCTTCTCGCAGTCGTTCTCCAAATTGCCCATAAGCAAGGATGACACGTTCAAGGTCAGCTATGTTGAAAAACCGGCAGAGAGTTTCGATGAAGATCTTCTTGAAGCTCTGGCTTCAGGCGGTGGTCCGGACCTGATTGTCATTTCCCAGGATTTGATCATAAAGTACCGCAACAAAATTTTCCCCATTCCCTACCAGACTATTTCCGAGAGAGATTTCAAGAGCTCTTTTGTAGAAGAAGCCGAGATGTTTCTCATGTCCGATGGGATTGTGGCGCTGCCCTTGACGATTGACCCTCTGGTTATGTACTGGAACAGGGATATTTTTACAAACGCGGGCATATCAACTCCGCCTCTGTACTGGGATGAATTTTTTGACCTAACCAAAAAACTAACCATTCGCGCCGGAGCTCTCAATCTGGAGAGGAGCACAGTGGCTATGGGCGAGTTTTCCAATATCCAAAATGCCAAGGAGATTCTTACCACGCTTATTTTCCAGGCGGGCAACCCGATAGTTGAATGGCAATATAACAAATTTGTAAGCACCCTCTCCGACAGACGCGGTGAACCCATCTCTCCGGCCAATTCTGCCCTGACTTTCTACACCGAATTTTCAAACCCGACTAAAGCCTTTTATTCCTGGAATAGATCCCTGCCTGATGCTCAAACTTCTTTTGTTGCCGGTGATTTGGCGGTCTATTTTGGTTTTGCCTCGGAGCTTGATTATGTACGACGCAAAAATCCGAATCTTAATTTTGATGTTTCCATAATGCCTCAATCCAGAAATTCCGGACGCAATACAACCTTTGGCCAGCTTTATGGGTTAGCAATTATCAAAAATTCAAAGAATATAGCCGGAGCTTACCAAATAGCCAGAGCTCTCACTACCCGTGAAAGTGTCGCGGCCTTTGTTGAAAACCTGAAACTTCCTCCTCCGAGAAGAGATCTTCTAGCGGAACTGCCGTCGGATCAATTTTTGTCGGTCTTTTACAAAAGCGCTCTTTGGGCTAGGGGGTGGCACGATCCGGATCCGGAAGAGACAGAAGTGCTTTTTAGGGAGATGATTGAATCAATAACCGGCGGACGGGTAAGACAGGAGCAGGCAATAGCCGATACGCATGGACGCATTAATCTTTTACTAGAGGGGAAATAATGAAGACTTTCAGGCAAAAAAGTGTATCAAGTGGTCTTATTTTTGCGCTTTTAACGCTTGTCCTTTTCGTGTTTCTAAACGTCCCAAATCTGGCTTATGCCCAAAATCCCACGAGCACTTTTATGGATGTCTGTGACGACAAACCCGATTTGAAAACTGGGGTTATACAAGACCCATGCGGTTTTGACGACCTTGTTGAGCTTGCGGAAAAGATATTGAAATTTATGATTATTATAGCTATTCCTTTGGCGGCGCTGTCATTTATCTGGGCGGGCGCGATATATATTACGGCAGAGGGCAGTCAAAGCAAGATTGAAAAAGCGCACGGAATTTTCAAGAAGACATTGATTGGTTTTATTTTTGTCTTGGCGGCCTGGGTCATTGTTTATACTATAGGCAAGGCGTTGCTTGATCCCGGCTCAACGTTTTTCCAGATTCTTATAAATACGCAACCTTAAAATATTATGAGATCATTTTTTAGAACCTTATCTTTCGCGGTAGCACAAATTACAGTTCTTGGTATTTTTACTCTCCCATTAATTGTTTCCGCCTCAATCGGTAACCCCGGCGGTTTGCAGAATCCTCTTAAGGGGGGGACAGATAACCTTTACGACTTCATCAGGGTCGTAATAAATGACGTTATACTTCCTGTTGGCGGTGTCGTGGTCACAATAATGATAATATTTGCCGGTTTTAAGTTTGTTACTGCTCAGGGCAATGAAGCCAAGCTTGAAGTTGCCAAGAGAAACTTTCTTTATGTTGCTATAGGCACAGCAGTACTCCTCGGCGCTTGGGTAATAGCCAAGGCTATTGAGGCGACAATAAACCAGTTAACAACAACCCCGTAAGATGCTTAAATTTTTCCCGAAAAATAAATTATTGGCTCTCCTTATTCTTTATTCCTTATTCTCCGCCCGACTGAACGATGTCAGTCGTTCGGGCGGGCTAGTTCTTTTTTCTTTTTTCTTTATTCCCCTTGTAACTTTTGCTGCTTCCTGTCCGACTCCTAGTTCAAATACCCCGTCTCAAGCTCCGCAGAACTTTTCTGAATTTATTTGCATTATTCTAAATTTCATAAATACAGCTTTCCCAATTATGGTTGCGTTGACGATGCTTGTCTTTTTCTGGGGGCTGTCGAAATTCATACTCGCGGCTGGAGATGAGAAGAAAGTTGCCGACGGCAAGAGACTGATTTTTTGGGGTATTATCGCCTTGTTTATAATGGTATCTATCTGGGGCATCATAAATCTCCTCTACTCCGACTTCATTGGCGGCGGACCGATCCAACTTCCTTTTTTGCCAACCAGGGGCAGTAGCAATTGATAAGAATATGGCAAATATACTGACACTAATGTTGTTTTTTGCGCCGCTCCTGGCGAAAGCGCAGGTAGCAAGTTTCCAGGAGCTTCTTTTAGCTATCGGCTCTCTGGTGGCTCTTTTGATACCTATTGCTGTCGCTTTAGCTTTGTTATTTTTCTTCTGGGGCGTAACGAAAATGATAAGAAGCGCAGGAGACGAGAAAGCCATAGAAGAAGGAAAACGCATAATGCTCTGGGGTATAGTTTCCCTTTTTGTGATGGTCGCGATATGGGGGATCGTGAAGTTGATTCAGCAGGATATATTCAGTCCATCGCACTTGAATCCCTTTAACATAGTAGCGCCCTGATTATCCCCATCGTTTATTGTTTTAATTGGTCAATCATTGTAAAATAGTGTTTAAGTCCTTTTAGGAATGAAAGGTCAAGAGGTTTGTGGCTGGCCTAATTGCGGCCTTACACAAGAAACTATTTCTTGTTGGGCTTTAAACAAGGCTTGTAGTCATAAATCGTTTATTATTTAATAAATAAAAATGAAGAAAGTTCTAAGCACTATAGCTCTTTACGCATTGCCATTCATGGCTTTGGCTGGCGGCCCCCAACTTACAAACGTTGAGGACTTCTTCCAGTCAATAGGCAGAATTATCGAGGTGTTGCTTCCTATCGTTGTCGCTCTGGCCCTTCTATTCTTCTTCTGGGGATTGGCGAAGTACATTCTGGCCGCTGGTGATGAAGAGAAGAAAAAAGAGGGAAAGAACATCATGATTTGGGGCATTGTCGCCCTGTTCGTTATGGTAGCTGTCTGGGGCTTGGTTGAATTTATAGGAGAAGCTCTAGACGTTAATATCGGGGACGATCTGTCCAATGTTCCGGGTGTTCCAGGTTTGCCATAAAGCCAGTTCTTAACCGACAATGAGTGTCGCTCCGCTCTTACACAAGATTAATGAGTTCATTCTCAATCCGATAATAGTTCTCCTTTTCACCGTATCTCTACTGCTTTTCTTCTGGGGGATATTCCAGTTCGTCAGAAATACTGACAACGAAGAAGCAAGAAGTACCGGCCAGCGCAATATGCTTTGGGGAATAATCGGTATGTTCATAATGTTTGCTGTATTCGGTGTTATAAGAATAATCCTGCAGACATTTGGCATTGATCCTGCGACAACGGCGCCATTCCTATTTGGAAACTAACTAGAAAATAAAAATCAGCAAGTCGCCGCGCCCTCTTGGAGCGCGGCGGTTTGCTTTGCAAATGAAAAAGGGGCGAAGGTATCCGAAGATACCTCCGCCCCCGCAACCTACTTCTTGCACCCTCGGTCGATGAATCTGGTGTCGTCGTACGACACTTTCTCCACCAACATGACAAAGGCGGAATCAATGGCTTGGAAAGCCACCATGTTCGATGGAGTGTCTACCGCTGGACAGATTGAATCTGTCTCTATACGGTATTGCTTCCCGCTCTCGTCGATCACGAGGTATGGCCCTTTCCAGATCAGCGGCCAGAAGTTGGTCCGCGTTCCGCGGATCATGAGGATCCTCTGGCTTGGCTGGTCGGCAGGAACCTGCAATTCCTTCTCCCCCTCTCCCAGCGTGAGCTGAAAGATGGGTGTCTGAGGAACGCTACCGACAGTCGTTGGTTGGCGGCCGCAGATCCTCATCTCCCAGCATCTCCGAGAGGAATCCCAGTCGGAGTAGTCGGGGTTCCTCTTGAGGAGTTCCTTCGCCACTGCGAAGTTTCCGTCAAGAGTCATATAATTTACCCCAAGAGAATCCGCCAAGAACCTGCGGGCGTCGTTGATCTGCCAGAGCCCTCGGTCTTTTGTCCCATTGGCGTTTTCGTTTGTTACAACTGAGTCACCGACCTGATGCCGGCAATTGGACTCCGCGGCGGCGATGTTTGCCATCGTTGTGTCGCCGCTGAATTCCCGAAGGATTCTCTCCACCATCGCCGTATCAGTGCAAAGCGCACGGAAGACGTGGCCGGACAGGATGCTTACTTCTCCTGTCACTCCAGATCCGGGGCCGTAATGCACCGTCTCGAGCGCAGACAACGCGACGATCTTCAGGTTGTCCTTGACAGTCGATTCCTTCGAAGGGAAAAACATAACAGCCAGACTGCCGGCTGTCATGAGACCCACTCCCGTTGCGCTCCACCACGGCTTTCTCTTCCATATCCAAGCGATGAGAAAAGCCGCAATGATGACCGGGAAAAATCTGCCAGAATCCCAGAATGCCTCCCACCGGTCGTTTGAGAACGACCACAGAAGCCACTGAATTATGGGCACTGAGATCAATGGTATCCAAAAGTCCCCACTAGAAAGGACCTTCTTGATCAAGTTAGGAAGTTGACCAGGTAGGTTCTTTACGGAACCAGGGTTTTTGGCAATGTACCTGATGATAAAGAAGATAAGGCCGATTACTACCAACACCACGAGTGGGGTCAGAGCGCCACGCATCGAATCCTCCAGAAATAGGAAACAGGTTGTCTTTGCGTACAGGTTCCGTGTGCATTATATACTATCAAAGTTGTTTTGTCAAATGAAAGAGGCCGTCTCGCGGGGAGCAAGACGGCCTCATCAACTACAACCTCGGTGGGATTTATGGGGTTGGAGGAGATGCTGGAGACGACTCGGGGGTGTCTCTTGAACTTCCAGGGCCTCCCTTTTTGATCGCTTCCGCAATTCCCAACGCTGGTCCGAAGATACCTTCCGTTGGAACAATCGTGAGCGGCGACTTCTTCGCTATCTCTTCCATTGCCAGGAGACGCGCGGCGATTTCGCCAGCGGGGTTGTCATGAATCTGATCGGCAACCACCTTCACACCCTTGGCTTTGGCTTGAGAAAGGAGGAATGCGGATTCCGCCACGCCACGGCCAATCAAGACCGTCGCTTCACCTTCCGCTTCGGCATCGGTGATCGTCGTTTCCTTGTTCATTCCCGCTGCGCTTGCAGCCGCGATTGCCTTGTTGACAGTTGTTCGCCAGTCGAAGGGCTTGAGCTCGGTGTCTTCAACGTGGATACCCCACTCACGTTCCTTGCGTTCACTCTCGCTCTCGCCTTCATATGCCTCTTCGCCGCACTTCTGTCGAACTCTTTTCAGAACAAGCTTGCTAATTCGTCTCTTGTGCATGTTGGCTTCAGCAGGGGTGAGTTTGGCGATCACATCTTGCCACGTGGACACGACTGTGTCAGCGATCTGTTTCTTTGCTCCCTCCTTTCCTTCCATAGACTCGATTGTTCCGAGGAACTTGCAGTAATCTCTGACTAGGAGTCTTACGATTCCGCTTGCCTCAGAGACGAGCCGTTTCCGGTGAAGCGTGTCTGACCTAAGCACAGCTTGCTCTTCCGGACTAAACTCGCTGAAATGCTTGGTAGGCTCGTCCTCGAGGTCATCCCTGTAGAACATTGCCGATTCCAACTGCGCATGGGTGATGCGAACCGGCGGAGCCATCCCTTTCGGGAGTTTGTCATCGTCTCCCTTCCATACCAGCTCCGGTTCTGCCGGAATTTCGAACTGGATAACTGTTTTCTGAATGGTTTCCAGAGCATAAAGTAAAAAGGGGACGAAATGAATACCGGATTGTGCCTTGGTGATTGGTTTCCGGAAAAAGAGGATAGCTCCAGTCTGGTTCTCCCTCACTATCCTAAGGCTCAAGAAGAGCCACAGGATTGTGAGGTAGAAAACGAATGCTCCCCAGTTCCAGGTCTGACCGAGGACAGTGTTCTCGAAGAGACTGAGGCCGAGAGCCGACAGGAGAAAAACAGCCAGCATGACCAGCCCAACTCGGACATGAGTCGGAATGGTTCTGGCTGGGCCTTTGTCAGAAGACTCCTCTACAAACTCCCAGTCTGCTTCCACCACGTCGTCTGACTTACCAATTGTCGGCTCATCAGCCGATTTCTCCCGTCGCCTCTTCCACAACTTCTTCAACGCTTCGGTTAAGGCTTTGATTCGTTTTTCGAATCGTCCTTTCACCGATTCCCATGATTCCCACAGGTACAGCTTGAATCTCTGCCACGTAATCATTCCAACCTTCCTTGTTGTAGTGATTCGCAACGTACGTTTTTCCGTTGTTTCTTATATCACAGACAGTAAAAAAAGTCAACAAAAAATCTCAACTCATAAAAATCCTAAAAACCTCTCTGAAACTTTTCGCTATTTTAAAATGGTATAATAACTTACGATCGTAAGTTATTATACCAAGCGGTTTTAATATCCTAACTTATATTTGTGTTTCTATTAACAATTTTGGAAAATCAGGCGAAACAGTATGAGCGGCGCTTCGCGCCGCTTACGCCTTGGTTGGTTCTCAACCGCTAAGTTCTGTCTTGGTGGGTAGGGCGAGACTTGAACTCGCAACCCTCGCGGGACATGGTTCTAAGCCATGCGCGTATACCAATTCCGCCACCTACCCATTTTGTTTCTTAAAACCTCACTAACCCTGGGATTCGATTTCATTTACCCGTTCAAGACTGTCACTGCAGGGTTGTTCGGGTTACCCCAGCTTGTTTACCAGTAAAGAATACAATATTTATTTTCAATGAAAAAGCGCCCGCGTAACTTCTCGCGGGCGCTCCCTAACGCAATCCGGCGATCTCTTCAAGCCGTTTCCTTGCGGCTTGGAGATGATCCTTGTGGAAACGCGGGTTGGAGAGGATTTCCCTCGCTGTCAGAAAGGAAACCCTTTGACCGTCCTGGCCCTTTGTCGGGCCGGCGGGTATGAAAGGAAGGTGGTATTCCTTCAGCACCCAGTCGTGTGGTTGGGGAAGGCGCCTGGTTTCTCTGTGAACCAAGCCGTGATACTTGGCTTTTCTCATAGAGATTCCTGTTTCTTCCTCGGCCTCCCTCACGCCCACGATTCGGAGCACCTCTCCCTCGGGATAGCCCATCCGAAGAAGGTTTTCTTCTTCTTTTGTACTCTGCCCGATGGGGAATTTGGGAAGCGTCGGAGGCGGTTTGCTTGGCTCTTCAATTACCACGATTCGGTTGTCGGGCAAAAGAATCATCACGCCGACGGCGTATTTCGAGTAGGAAGACACATACACCTCTCTTAAAGAACTCCGCTTTGCCCGCAGTAGGGAACTACCGCCAATTAGTGGTAGCTTGTATATACTAGCACATCAATAAGAAATAGTCAATAGATAAATCGTTGATGTATTTTCTGGCTTTGTTTGTGGCTACTAATTTGGTATATTTGGAACGTAAAAATCCGCCCATAGCTCAGGCCGGTAGAGCAGTCGCCTCTTAAGCGAACGGTCGTAGGTTCAAATCCTACTGGGCGGACAAAAGACACAATAATCCTGCTTGCGCAGGATTTTGTGCTTTTGTCCGAGGCACAGCAATGTTTTTGTTTTGCGAAGTAAAGGCAAAAACCACGAGCCAGGGTCGCGAAAAATTTACGTCAGCAAATTTATTTGTGACGACAAGACACGATCCACTACAACATAATTACATCACACTAACAAACTTGAGTTTGTGAGTATGTTGTTATCCATGTTGAAATGATTTCAAGAAATTAACAAATTTCTTGCCATATGGAGAGAGGGAGTGATTTACGAATCTTCCTTGGTATTTTTTGTTAATAAGCCCTGCATGGTGGAGACTTCTCGTGTGCGCGCCCAGTGTTTTTTCATTAGCTTTAATTTCATCAACGATTTCCTCCAAAGTCATAGATTTTTTTCTTGAGATTATGAGTAATATTTCAATTCTGTAATGGTTGGCTATACCCTTAAGGTGGCGTTCCATTTGCTTTGGGGTTTTAACTTTTGTCATATTTAACATCCTACAATAAACATACTAACAAACTCAAGTTTGTTAGTATGTTTATTGGTTGACCAAAATTATAATCTTGTACTAAGTGGGCCAGGAGGGAGTCGGACCCTCATCCGCATAGCGGACAACATTTTAAGTGTTGCGCGTATACCATTCCGCCACTGGCCCGGCTTCTAACGGCAAATTTAACAAATCTGCAATTCCCGATGCAAACAAAGCAGCTTGTTTGCTCCTAGGCCTGGCTAAAACACTTTGCTTCGCAAATGTTCGCCCGAACATTTACTCCATAAATGTTTTAGGGAGGCCACGGCGGGAATCGCACCCGCGTATAGGAGTTTTGCAGACTCCTGCCTTACTACTTGGCTACGTGGCCGGTTAAATATCAAATCTGTATCCTAGTATCTCTTTTTGTTGATGATTTTTCAAGAATCTTTCTTTTCTTACCGCTTCGCCCCGGGTTATAAACGATTCTGTCGTGATTAATTTCCAAGGCCTGTATGCTTTCGTAGAACGTACTTTTCCTTGATTATGAAGTTTTAATCTGTTTTCAACATCTTGAGTTGAGCCAATATAAATATCTTTGTTTTAATACTTAGCAAGATATATACGAAATACATTGAAGTTTTGTCATGGCTACGCCAGATCTCGCGTAGCGAAACAGACTCCTGCCTTACTACTTGGCTACGTGGCCGTATGAAACTATTTGTATTCTACAAAAAACTTTATCTAAATGGGGACACTGCCTGAATCTTGTCCGACTATCGGCGGGACTTGGCTACGTGGCCGTGCACTAACTTTGGCATTGTTTAGCCCATGCTGTTGTTAGTATAACCTAATTTAACAATGAGAAGAGAGCGGAGCAAGCGGTTAAATATATTTTTTTTAAATTCTATTAATGCCCAAGTTAGTGTGCGGCCGTGGCTGTACACCGAAAGATTCTAATCGTTTTGTGAAAGAAAATCTATTCTTTGCCTATTTTTCTCTCCTTGGTCTATAAAGAATTTTACTCTCGGCGGTCTCCCTATGCGGGTGTGTTTGACAATATAATCTCGGCATAATCCAGACTTTCTTTTGGCGAAATCAAGAGCGGCCTTTTCTTTTTCTTGAGGCAAGACAGTGAAGAATATCCTTGCTTCCTTTTTATCCTTTGAAGTTTCCACTCGGGTTACTGTTATCATGGAAATTCCGCTCGATTCCTCTTCCAGGAATCTGGCCGCCATCTCTCTTATTAATTCTTCCAATCTCTCCCTTTTGTATGGCATGTTTACTGTCGTACCATTTTTGAGGATTGCACCTTATCTCCTGGCGCTATCTCTGTCTTTGACTCAATCATCATTCCAAATTCACTCCCTTCGGTTACAGAGCCAGCCTTAACTTTCTGAACTTGGATTTCCTTTATCTTCCCCTTGCCGATTTCTGATTCTCTGCGAAAGATTTTTACCTGATTGCCGACTGATAGGTCGCCGCTCTCAACTCTGCCCCCGACGACCTGTTTGTCTCTTGTTTTGCTGAATGTTTTTAGTATCTTTGCTGATCCTGTCACCTCCTCAACCTCAATCACCGGGGTTCTTGAAGCGATTATCTTGGCTAACTTTTCCGTCAATTTGTATATAATGTCAAAAATAAATACCTCAATTCCCGATCTTTCAATCAGATTTTCCGCACGACTGTCTGTACTTGTATTAAAACCCAGCACGATAGTTGACCCGTTTGCGGTTGCTGTTTTTATGTCGTTTTCGGTTATCGGACCTACTCCGGAGAGAATTATTTTTGGCGTAACAGCATCAGTTTCAAGTTTACCAATTTCAAACATTACGGCCTCAAGACTGCCGGTGGTGTCTGCTTTCAATACTATCGGTATGGAAACTTTCTCGTTCTTATTTTCGGACAACTTGTCTTTATTTTCATTAAGCCCGGCTGTCTTCTCGGCGAATCTGGAAGATTCCTCTTGGGCTTCCTTCTTTGAATCGACACAGACAAATGAAGCTCCGACACTCGGAGTGGAATCCCAGCCGATAATTCTCACAGGGCTCGAGAAAGTGGCCGAATCTATAGGTTTGCCGAGGAAGTTTTCAATCATGCGAATGGGACATATACTTTTTCCCGAGACGGCGCACTGGCCCTTCTTTAGAACTCCGTTTTTTATTACTGCTGTTACTGATATTCCTTTCTTCGCATCAATATCGCTCTCTATTATTATTCCTTTCGCAGGAATGTTCGTATCGCCAGACAAATCTTCCAAGTCCGCCGCCAGAAGCAGGAGGTCAAGGAGTTCGTCAACTCCCTGTCCGGTCTTTGCCGAGATTGCTACCCAAGGCACCTTGCCTCCGTACCCTTCTAGGTACACATCATGCTTTGCCAGATCTTGTTTTGTTTTTTCTACATCCGCCCCCGGTTTGTCTGTTTTGTTTATCGCGACCACGAACGGCAGCTTGCTGGTTCTTATGGATTCCAAAGCTTCAACTGTCTGTGGCTTGACCCCATCCTCGGCGGAAACTATAAGCACGCCGATATCGGCGACATTAGCCCCTCTTTTTCTGATGGCCTTAAACGCTTCGTGCCCGGGAGTATCCAGAAAAGTTATTTTGCTTTTTTCTCCAGTTTTGCCTACCCGTTCAAATTCATAGGCCGAAATGTGCTGAGTGATTCCTCCTGCCTCTCGTTCGGTAATGTTTGTTTTTCTGATGTAGTCAAGCAGAGTTGATTTGCCGTGGTCAATGTGACCAAAAATCCCAATAACCGGTGGTCGCTTAATTTTTTCGACTTTTTTGTTCATTTCTATTTTATGTGTTATTTGTCTTGCGGTATTGATACGGACTCTTTTGCTTGCTCAATAACCCCTTTTTCTTCCTGGGTCATTTCAAATTCGGAACCAAACTTTTTGACCGGTTTTGAAAAAACGCTAACTCTGTCTCTGGAGTGGAGTGACGATATGACTACCCCATCACCTTTCTCGTTTAAGAAAGCGGTTGAGAAACTCTGATTGCCGCCGTCGCCGGTTCCTTTGAAGGGATTGAACCTCACGGTCTCTATAGACTGGACGCTTCTCTTCAGTCTAGCTTCGACATTTCTCCAATAGCCGACGGATTCATCCCTGAACTTGAGCATTTCGCTTAGGGTGTCTCTTACCCAGGTTATTGTATTTTCAAGACTCCTGGCGTCTTTGCCCAAAAGTAGCCTGTTTAACCTGATTTCCAGAACAATCAGCCAAATTACCAGAAGAATGATAATTGCCATAAGGGCAAACAGAACCATCTCTGTATTTAGCTCTGGAATGGAAAAGGGAAGCATATTTAAAAAAGGAGAATAACAGTCACACATTCTACAAGAAAATAATGACTTTTGCAAAATACAGAAATATCGTTAGAATTCAACCGATGGCAACCAAAAAAAGGAGGATTTTTATGGATTATGCATCTACCACTCCGCCGAGTAGGCGAGTCCTCTCGGCCATGGAACCATTCTTCTCAAAAAACTACGCTAATCCATCTGCTATTTATTCCGAAGGCACCCTGGCTCGTTCTTTTGTTGAAAACAGCAGAAGGTCCGTGGCTCGGATGCTTGGCTCACGCGCCGATGAAGTAGTCTTTACCGGAAGCGGTACAGAATCCATAAATCTCGCCATTATTGGTCTTTTCGGCAAAGTGAAGGGGAATATAAACAAGCCGCATCTAATTGTTTCCTCAATTGAACATCCGGCGGTTTTGGAATCCGCCAGAGTCGTACGCGATTCTGGTGGAGAAGTGACTATGCTTAAAGTCAATTCGGATGGTGTCGTCTCTCCGTCTGATGTCAAGGCGGCGTTAAAGCAGTCAACCTTTTTGGTTTCCATAATGCAAGCGAATAATGAAATCGGCTCCATCCAACCGATAAAAGAAATCGGACGAATAATCAGAGAGTTTCGCAGCTCCAAGACAACCGACAGTAACTTTCCGTACTTCCACACCGACAGCGGCCAATCTGTAAATTATTGTCCGGTTAATGTAAATCAGCTCGGTGTCAGTCTCTTGAGTCTGGATGCTTCGAAAATATATGGGCCGAAAGGCGTGGGAATTTTGTATATAAAAAGGGGGATGGAAGTTGAACCGATTATAGTTGGAGGCGGGCAGGAGGGAGGCATTCGCTCCGGTACTGAAAATGTTGCTGGAATCGTCGGAATGGCCGAGGCCTTGGTAGAAACCTCAAACCTGCGTGTCAAGGAGTCGAAAAGGTTGACTGCTCTAAGAGATTACTGTATCAGTGAGATATTGAAGAATTTCCCAAAAGCCAAGTTGAATGGTCCTGTGAAGAATCGTCTGCCGAACAACGTCAATATTTGTTTTACCGGTATTGATGCCGAGTTTGCTGTTATAAAACTCAATAAAGCGGGCATAATGTGCTCGTCTGGAAGTTCTTGCAGAAATCTTAATGAAAATTCTATGTCTTATGTGGTGTCGGCATTGGGCAGAGCCAATTGCGCAAAATCTTCGTTGAGGTTTTCATTTGGTCGGTCTACTGGAAAGAGCGACATTGACTTTTTGGTAGTGGCTCTTAAGAAAATAATTTAACTATTCTTTTCTTGATTTAACGAAGTTTTTCTTCTATTATTTAGCTAGATTAGAATTAATCTCTAACGGGATGGAAGATTTAAATAAAACACAACTCGTACTGCTGACTCTTTTGATTAGCTTTGTGACCTCAATCGCCACGGGGATAATAACCGTATCTCTCCTGCAGGAAGTGCCGGCTGAAATTACCCAAACAATCAATAGAGTTGTTGAGAAAACAGTTGAGAAAGTTGTACCGGAAGAGGGGGCGGGTAGCGGCGAAGTCAAGGAGGTTACGGTGGTAGTTAAGGAAGAAGACAGAGTTATAGATGCCATAGCCAAAAATGGCGAAAGTATCGTACGTGTAATAGCCAATGATCCAACTACTGGACTAACCACGACCTCGCTTGGCGTGTTAATTTCTAAAGAGGGTCTTATTGTTACAAACAGGCAAGACGGCCTGAACACCGAAGGGACTTTTCGTACGAATTTTTCTGAAGGAACTTCCTTTGACTTAAGGATTTTGGCTTATGATGATGAGAGCAATTTGGCGTTTTTCCAAACTGTCAAACCGACCGGGCTAGTTTTGCCGGCCGAACCAGCCATTCTTTCCCAGGTTGCTCCACAGCTGGGTCAATCTGTGGTGTCTATCGAAGGTGATAGCAGAAACATTGTCGGAGTGGGCAGAGTTATTGGCTTGTCTTCAAAAGATGTAGACGGCAAGGACTTTGCAGTGGTGATTGAAACTGATACTGTGGCCAAAGCACCGACCTTTGGCGGTCCGCTCATAAACCTCTCCGGCGATGTCATCGGTATTCATATATCAAAATCTGAACCGAATTCCAACGCCTTTGCCTCGGTGTGGGCAATAAAACAGGCCATGTCCCGTCATTCTATTTGATAGGAAATTCGGGATTCTCTTTTGACAATAATAGTTTGACGTTGTATCATATTTAATAAAGAATATGCCGCCATCATTTAACCAATTTACGACAAAAGCAAAAGAAGCCATAAAAAGAGCCCATGAGCTTGCTATTGAGCGCGGGCAAAACCACGTAAGTCCTATGCATATGCTGGCCGCTTTGATTTTGCAGGAGGAAAGCATGGTCACTTCCATTTTGGACAAGCTCGACACCGACATAATTCTTCTTACCGACTCTTTGCTTGAGGTGATTGAATCTCCGGACGGCTCGTCGGTTGCTGCTCCGTCGTATCAGATATACATTACTCCCGAGCTTGCTCACATTATTGAAAACAGTGTAAAAATCGCTCGCAATCTGGGTGATGAATTCGTTTCAACCGAGCATCTGTTTATTGCTACTATTGACGCCCCGGGTCAGGCAAGGGAGCTTCTAACTCGTTTTAAGATTGAAAAAGACAGCGTTGTCAGGGTTTTGGAAGAATTGAAGACCACGAAGGAGGTCGGGGTGAAAGAACCCAAGAAGTTCAAATCAATTCTGAAATACACAAGAAGTCTAACCAAACTTGCCAGCCAGAACAAACTTGACCCTGTCATCGGCCGCGACAACGAGATTTCCAGGATAATTCAGATACTTTCACGCAGGACAAAAAATAATCCGATCCTTATAGGTGAAGCAGGTGTCGGAAAAACGGCGATAGTTGAGGGTTTGGCTGCAAGAATGACCGCCGGCAATGTTCCGGAATCTCTTCGCGATAAGGAGCTTGTTTCTCTTGACTTGGGTCTTCTTATTGCGGGAACCAAATACCGAGGCGAATTCGAAGAACGCCTGAAAAATATTCTGAAAGAAATTGAGCGGTCGGAAGGCAAGATCACTCTCTTTATAGACGAGATTCACACAATCGTCGGCGCTGGAGCGGCCGAAGGGTCCGTGGATGCTTCTAATATGCTGAAGCCGGCTCTCGCCCGCGGCGAACTTCGGGCAATCGGCGCCACGACTCTGAAAGAATATCAGAAGCACATAGAGAAAGATCCTGCTCTTTCCAGAAGATTTCAGCCCGTCTATGTGAGTGAACCGTCGATTGACGATACTGTAAGTATTTTGCGCGGCCTCAAAGAGAAATACGAGCTTTACCACGGGGTGAGAATTACCGATGAAGCTATAAGGGCGGCGGTAAGTTTTTCCAGCCGTTATATAACCGACAGATTTTTGCCGGACAAGGCGGTTGACCTGATAGACGAAGCGGCATCGCATCTCAAGATTTCTCTTGAGAATATGCCCCCGGTCCTTGAAGAAACCCATTCCAAGATAATGAAACTAGAGATTGAGAAGGAGGCCCTGAAAAGAGAATTGAATTCCAGTTCAAAGGATGCGAAATCAAAACAGCGTGTGAAAGAAATAGAAAAGGAAATAGCCGATTTGAAAGAAAAAACATCGGAGATTGAATTGAAATGGAAGAATGAAAAAGAAACGGTCAATGATATTAAGCGAATAAAAAAAGAGCTGGAAGGCTTGCGTTTGGAAGCGGAATCGGCAGAAGCGCGAACTGACCTTTCTCTGGCGGCGGAAATCCGTTATGGGAAAATTCCCGAATTGGAAAGAGAGCTTGAGTCCAGATCAAGGCGGCTGAAGCGTCTTCAAAGTTCGCGAAGAATTCTTAAAGAAGAAATCACCGAAGCTGATGTCGCGGACATCGTCTCTCGTTGGACGGGTATTCCGGTTACCAGAATGCTTGAAGAAGAGGCGGAAAAACTCTCTAGAATGGAGGAGTTTCTTACCCGAAGGATTATCGGCCAGGACGAAGCGGTGGGCAAAGTTGCCGACACCGTGAAGCGTTCCAGAGCCGGTATTGCCGACCCCGGAAGACCCATCGGCTCGTTCCTTTTCTTGGGTCCTACTGGAGTGGGCAAGACAGAGCTGACCAAAGCTCTGGCCGAATTTATGTTTGACGACGAAAAAGCGCTAATCCGAATAGATATGTCCGAGTTTATGGAGAAACATTCCGTCTCAAAGATAATCGGCTCACCTCCGGGATATGTCGGCTATGACGAAGGCGGCCATCTTACCGAACTTGTCCGCCATAGGCCCTATGCCGTGGTTTTGTTTGATGAAATTGAAAAGGCTCATCCGGAAGTGTTCAATATCCTGCTTCAAGTTCTTGATAATGGTCGGCTTACCGATGCAAAAAGCAGAACGGTTAATTTCAAAAACACGATAATCATTCTGACTTCAAATATCGGCGCCAAGTACATAGAAAAAATGCAGAGACTGGGTTTTGCCAGCGCGGATGAAAGGGATGAGTTCAATTATGGCGAGGTCAAAAACAAGGTTATGGAGAGCGTGAAAGATCATTTCAATCCGGAGTTTCTGAATCGTCTTGATGAAATAGTTCTCTTCAACGTACTGTCGCCTGAAGCTGTCCGTGAAATCGTCAAAATCCAAATCGGCTTGGTGAAGGAAAGACTTATGCAGAAAGAAATAGATTTGGAACTGACTCCCGGTGTTGTGGAATATCTGGCGAAGGAAGGTTACAACCCGCAATACGGCGCCAGACCTCTGAAGCGTCTGATTCAGAGTAAAATTTTAAATTCGGTCGCTACTATTATGTTGAGCAAACAAGTCAGCAAGGGGGGCACGGTAAGTGTCGGAATAAAAGGCGAAGAATTGAGTTTTGAAGTGAAAAAGGGAAGGAAGGGCAGTCTCTGGGCGGCGAGCATGATTGACGAGTCCAAAAAGAAAGTCAACAAAAACTAATTTGCAAAAGGTATAAAGCACAGTAAAATGTGCTTTGTGTTAGAAGCACAGGTGGCGGAGTGGTCAATCGCAGTGGACTGTAAATCCATCGCCCATTGGGCTACGGGGGTTCGAATCCCTCCCTGTGCACCACGTAGGAAAAGTCAAAGAGTTTTGGTTCGCCTCGCTTCGCTCGGCGACTAATTTGTATTCAATTTTGGGGGTAAAAAAGAATTGGCGATTCTGCAAAAAATGGTTCGAGCCGATGTTTTTCAGAAATGTTGGCAATTCAGAAAGATTATCTGTCTGAATAAGATTTGCGGCTTGATTTAAGGATTTTACGAACTCACGAGCCGGTTCGAGCCAAGACAATCCTTTTTGCTCGAAGTCGTTGATTTTTTCATTTAGCATGACCTTTTTGGAAATAAATTGTCCTTTTTTGGCGGCGTATTCTTCTGTGGATAAAGCGTCTGCCAAATAGACATTGAGGAGTTTTTGAAGTTTTGCCTCAACTTGTGATAACTGTTCTTTCAAAATGCCAACCTCGCTTTGTGCGCCCTCTCGCGCTTTATCCTGTTCGCTATCCAACGCCGCCAAAACTTTCTCGGTGTCTTGGCTCGACAAAGAAACTTTTTGAAGAAAACTTTTGATTTGTTCTGTTAATGCTTCCTCTCGTAAATAATGCTTTTCTTGGCATAGACCTTTTTTCTTGGTGCAACGATAATAATTATGACCTTTCTGTCGTTCTCCGGTAATTGAACAACCGCAAGAGGCGCATTTCATTAAGCCAAGAAAAGCAAAATGATGTTTTCTAACTTCTTGCACTTTTCCGCGTTTCGCCATCACTTCTTGGCATTTATCAAAAAGTTTCTTTGAAATTAACGGCTCGTGTTGTCCCTCAAAAATTTCCCCCTTCCATTTCATCAATCCTAGATAGAAAACATTTTGTAGATTTTTTTGAATATTTGCGATAACAAGTGGTTTCCCGAGATTACCGCGCAAACCTTTTTCTTTGCACCAATTTGCGAGAGAATGTAGAGTGTATTTTCCGGTGGCGTACATTTCAAACATCTTGCAAACTTTTGAGGCTTTCTCACTATCTACATCTATGCCACGAGTTTTAGCGTTGTTTAGGTATCCCACCGGAGCCCAGCCGGGCCAAGTGCCGTTGCGTATTTTTTGACGGAGTCCTCGCTTCACATTCTCTCGCAAATTATCTACAAAATATTTACTTTGACCGAAAGCAATATTTAGCATGAACAGCCCTTGCGGTGTTGGTTCAAACCAAAAGGTGGGAAATTTTAGAGAGCGAATCAAGCCGCGATCTACGAAATGAATAATCTTTCCGCCGTCAACACTATTCCTCGCCAATCTGTCGGGGTGCCACGAAATTATTCCATCTGCCTTTCCTGATTCGAGAATTGCCAACATTTCTGCGAATTTAATTCGCCCGGGTTCTTTTGCGGTTTTGGCCTCGCAAAGCGAGGCGACAATTTCAAGTTTTTCTTTGGCGGCATACTCTTG
>Ga0209542_10001652_pt1 | contig 51806 bp, 46 predicted proteins | sample RifCSPhighO2_01_FD_184028 | JGI IMG/M metagenome (GOLD analysis project Ga0209542, IMG submission 184028) | Soil microbial communities from Rifle, Colorado - Rifle CSP2_plank highO2_0.1 (SPAdes) (version 2) | ecosystem: Environmental > Terrestrial > Deep subsurface > Rock core/Sediment ...
TAAAGCGAGCCACTGGATCCCCTACTGTCCGGATAATTTTGTGCCCAATGTCTTTTTGGCCATCATAAAAATCAACAACCTCGTTTTTTGATGGAGAATAAGCCAAAGAATTGATCGTAAAGTCACGCCTTTGCAAATCATCTTCAATTTTCTGGCTAAAAGTGACCTTATCAGGATGCCTATTGTCAGAATAATCCGATTCTAGACGATATGGTGTAATTTCAATCACTTTCAAACCTTCATTTAATACTTCCTCGTTTACCACACCTACTGTGCCGAAAGTATTTTCGTAAAAAGTCTTGGGAAATAAGGTTATAATCTGCTCTGGCACAGCGTTTGTCGTCACATCCCAGTCTTTCGGTTCCCTACTCAAAACCAGATCCCTGACACATCCACCCACGAGATATGCCTCAAACCCAGCTTTTTCTAGATTTTTAGTTACATATAAAACTTCTTTTGGAACGGGAAAATTTTTCATTTTGATTTTTTACTCAATTTATTATACTATGAAATCTGCTAGAAAAATTGCGGGCATGGTTAAGTGGTATAACAGGTCCTTGCCAAGGACCAGTCGGGGTTTCGATTACCCCTGCCCGCACAAAAGTGAAACTTTTGTGCGTAATCGAAACGGCCGGAGCGGGTACCAGTCGACCACGACTGGTCGCGAGGCGGGTGAGAAGTAATGTTATTACTTCGCAAGACCTTGAGCACTTTCAGTGCGAAAGGTGTACCGAATCTGTAAGATTCGCAGAAATTTGTGAGCGACGGCGAATAAATTATCTGTGACTTCGATTACCACTGCCCACACTATAAGAAGAATTTAACTTTGTGCTCCTGGCAGGATTTGAACCCGCAATACGACGTCCGAAGCGTCGCGTGATATCCATTTCACCACAGAAGCAGGATTATATGCTATCATAATAATGGTTTTTGACAATTTTTGATAAATTGGTCTAAATTGTGGATAACCCTGTGGACATGTGGTTAAGGACAAGTCCTTGAGAAAAGTGAAATCTGGAACAAAATTCTACTAAAATATCTATTATACGGCTTAAATAAAGACTATTTTAATAGGACAAAATAAATTTAGCGTCCATTTTGGTTGATTATTTTAAATGTTTCACGTGAAATGATAATATATGTTACACATGTAACATATTAATTAGTAAGAATAAGAGCTGATTTTAGAGTTACATGTGTAACTAAAATGATATAATTCAATTATGTTTAATAAAAATTTTAAGAAGGAGCCAACGGAAAAGCAGAAAATTGGCCAAATTGGCGAGGATTTTGCTTGTCAATATCTAAAAAATAGCGGTTATACAATTACAGACAGAAACTATCTAAAGAAGTGGGGAGAGCTGGATATTGTGGCCAGGAAGGGGAAGAAGCTCCACTTTGTTGAGGTAAAAAGTGTTTCCCGTGAAACATCTAATAATGTTATTCGTGAAACTCCCACGACAGAGCAAGTTTCATTAAGGGATAATCAGAACGATAGTTATAGACCTGAAGATAATATGCATCCGTGGAAGCTCAAACGATTGGCTAGAACGATCCAGTCTTACTTACTTGATAAGGATGTTCCTGATGATATTGATTGGCAGTTTGATCTAGTAACTGTCTATCTTGATAAACATAAAGGACTTTCAAGAATTTTTCTTATGGAGGATATTGTCCTTTAGTTTTTTTGTCATTTTTGCCTTTCATGCTAGACTTCTTTTTGTATTCGCGACTTTTCGGGGTGTAGTATAGCGGTAGTATACATGATTTGGGATCATGTGGCCCGAGTTCGATTCTCGGCACCCCGACTAATTTTATGAAAAGAGTTTTTATTATTCACGGCTGGGAAGGCTATCCAGGTAACAATTGGGCTCCCTGGCTTAAAAAAAATTTGGAAAAGAAGGGATTTAAGGTTTTTACCCCTGCAATGCTGGGAACAGAAAAACCAGTGAAATCTATATGGCTAAAAACCATACAAGATTTAATACCTGATCCAGACGAAGACACCTACCTTGTCGGTCATAGCATGGGTTGCCAGGCGATTCAAAGGTATCTAGAAAATTTGTCACAGGGTCAAAAGATAGGAGGAGCTGTTTTTGTTGCTGGTTGGATAAATGACCCAATGTGGGATGGAAGAAGTGAAGAAGAAACGAAGGTTATTCGTGATTGGTTTGATACACCAAAAGATTACAAAAAAATAAAAAATCATTGCAAGCAATTTGTTTCTATTTTTTCAACAAATGACCCATTTATTTCAAAAGAAAATTGGAATGAAGCGGAAAAGGAACTCGGAGCAAAAGTTATAATATTAGAAAACAAAAGTCATTTTGACGACGATGCTGGAATAAAAGAACTTCCAGAAGCATTCGAGGCAATTTTAGAAATGTCAAAATGAAAATACTAAAGTTCGCTTTCAGAAAAGAAACTCGGGGAATTGGAAGGAAGGGATTTTGAGGGACATGAGAGGTATAAAGATCAGAAGGTGATGCTAGAAAATTATAGAAAATACTATGGAGATAAAGTAACACTTGATACAAAAGTAAAAATGGTTAGATTTAAATTGATTTAATGTCATTTATAAAAACAACTGAAAATTTTATTTGCGAGAAGTGTGGGGTGGAGGTAGAAGGAAACGGTTATACGAACCATTGCCCAGAATGTCTTTGGTCTAAGCACGTGGACGTTTTACCAGGGGACAGAGCGGAGTTATGCGGGGGGATGATGGAACCAGTTCGGGTGGAAAAGAAGGGGAAGGAATATACAATAATTCACAAATGCACTAAGTGTGGGGTTGAAAAGCCGAATAAAGCAAAGAAAGAAGATAATTTTGATCTAATCATCCAAATCTCCGCCGAAAATTATTCTAAATAATCAATCTACGCTATAGCGTAGATTGAAAATATTGATTTTGTTACATCTTCATATCTACGCCATGGCGTAAATATGTATTGAATCAGTTTCTGTTTAACTCGTCGGTAATTAATTTGGAGAGGTTCGGTGCATTTATTTCTTGGAATTTTTTGGCAAACTGGGCATTATCTTGATTGACAAATGTCGACAGATTTATTCCAAGTTCAGTTTCCAAAGCTCGATTGATATAAGCCAGGGTTATAGCGTAGAGATTTCTTTGGCTTGTTGTGTTGCCATCGGAGCTGGTTGAAATAATACCCACAAGTGTTGCATTTTTATCCACCACCAGCCCGCCAGATGAGCCTTTTTGCGAGACAACAGTGCCGCCTACGGAAATGACGTCAACGCTTCCGTCACCGAATGTAAAAATATCCTGAATGTTTATTACGGCGCTTGTCAGATTTAAGTTTTGCAATACCGACAGTCCACCCAGAAATCCGGCAGGGTAGGAAATAAGAACAACTGGCTCATTTATACTCAAATTTTCTCTGACATCCATTTGGATATATGGAAACGAGTCAGGCAGTTTTGACCCATCAATCATGTCGGTTATTCGCAGAAAAGCAAAATCGTTTTCACCTGTGCCTTGAGGATTTTGTTCTTTAAGCAGAGCTTTGTTATTCAAAACCCATGTTGGGGAAATGTAAACTAATTCAACTTTATATTTCGGATAAGCGGGACTGCCTGTGCGGATATTACACTCAAGAAAATCTTTTTCCTTGTAATCTTTTAAAAGCAAATATTCGGCGATATGGGCGTTGGTTAAGATAAGTCCGTTTTGTTTTACAATCACTCCCGTGCCGGAAATAGGCGAAAGAGCGCCGGTTTTTGTTGTACATAAAATATTTACCGTGGCCTGACGAGCGAAGGTATTAATGAGTTCAAAGTTGGGAGGCGGTTCGGGAGTAATTGTTATTTGTTTGGGTGTTTCTACTGGTCTCATAGCCGGTTTTGTTGCAGTAGCTTGAGCTTTCGGTCTCGTTGTTGTGGCGATTATGGAAGTTTTGACTATGGGTTGATTTGTTTCCGTTGGTTTGATCGTAGTTGCAACAATAGACACTGGTGCGGGCTCTGGTGGCGCGACATACACTTGGGTATCCACTCCTCCAAGAAGCAAGATATGAGCCCAGATAAAAGAAATGACGGCTTTAAGAAATGACATGGGATGATTATATCAAATTGCCGATGAAGTTTTTTTCTGTTAGGATAAACGGAATTAGCGGGATTGGTTTAGTGGTAGAACAAGAGATTTCCAATCTCTTGGCAGGCGTTCGATTCGCCTATCCCGCACAATTTTCTTAATCCACAACTATTTTAGACAGGTCTTTACAAATGCTTAAAAGAGGAATAGCATTATATATGGAGGTCCTGCGGTAGGAACTGAAGCATCACCGTCTCCTAGGGAGTTTTGGGGGGCTGAAATCCAGCCCAAAACCAACATCACCCGTATTGGGACCTGGCTTCAGGCTCCATTCCGCATCGCATCTATACCCATTTGTCGTGGCCACGGCAGATGGGTATTTAATTTGTAAATTTTCCCAATCAAAAAACGCCTAGAGTAGGTGTTTTTTGATTTCCTCCGGAGAAAAGGTTAAGACCAAGCGATTATTTAACGGCTTCCTTAAGGGCTTTAGCCGCTCTAAACTTAGGCACTCTCATAGAAGGCACAGAAATAGTCGCTCCAGTTCTTGGGTTTCTAGCCTGTCTTGCGGCGCGGGTCTTTGTTGAAAAGATACCAAGTCCTGCAACTGAAACTTCACCACCACTTTTTAATGTTCCAACAATGGAATCAATTACCAAATCTACGATTTCTTCCGCTTGAACCTTAGTACCACCTAGTTTTGTATGTACTGCATCCACAATTCCTGCTTTATTCATATTTTTGGGTATTTATAAAATCAAATAATATTTTTAAAATTTTGTTCGACCACTCTATATATCGTATAACTATTATACTACAAGGCTTTTTTCGCACAACCCAGTAGTAGAAGTTGACATTGCAAGGATTACCTTGCCAAAAAGATGTCAACTTCACTACTGGACTAGCCCTGTACCGAGCTGTGCTCTGGTACTGGGGCATATTGATTATTACCTAGCAAATTCAATAGAACGGGTCTCGCGGATGATAGTTACCTTGATTTCCCCAGGGTATTTTAGCTCTGATTCAATGCATAAAGCTATATCTCTAGCCATTTTTTTAGCTTCCAGGTCGGATATTTCGGCTGGTGTGACAAAAATCCTTATTTCACGGCCGGCTTGCAAGGCGTATGACTTTTCAACACCCTTGAAAGAAAGAGCTATAGCTTCCAAATCTTTCAAGCGTTTTAAATAGTTTTCTATACTGTCTCTTCTGGCTCCTGGCCGGCCACCGGAAATAGCGTCTGCCGACTGGACTATCATTGATTCAACTGTTTCGTAAGGATACTCTTCGTGATGGGCTTGCATTGCTTTTATAATATTTTCATCTGTGCCGAATTTTTGCAAAATTCTCCTGCCGATTTCCACATGGGTTCCTACCACTTCATGATCTAAAGCCTTCCCAATATCGTGAACCAGGGCTCCGGCTTTGGCTACTTGGACATTTGCTTCGATTTCTTCGGCAATCATTCCGGCTATATGGGCCATCTCTATTGAGTGGGCCAAAACATTTTGGCCGTAGCTTGTGCGGAAGTGAAGACGTCCCAAAATAGAGACTACTCGAGGATCTAAACCTAGCACACCTGTTTCATAAACTGCTTCTTCACCCTTTTCCTTTATAGTTTTGTCTATTTCCTGTTCTGCCGTCTTAACCATTTCTTCTATTTTAGCTGGCTGGATTCGTCCGTCGGCGATCAGCTTTTCAAGAGCTATTCTGGCTACCTGGCGACGAACGGGGTCAAAAGAAGAAATGGTAATTGAGCCCGGGGTATCGTCCACAATAACCTCAACTCCTGTACATCTTTCAAAGGCTTTAATATTTCGGCCTTCTTTGCCAATAATTTTGCCTTTTATTTCGTCGCTCGGTATGGCCACATGAGTGGTGAGCATATCTGTCGTGACAGAGTTGGAAAGTCTCTGGATGGATGTGGCTAAAATACTTCGAGACTTTTCCTCAAGCGCCTCTCGCCCGGCAGTTTCCAGTTTTTTCATTCTAACCAAAATATCCTCCTCCGACTCTTTCTCAACAGTTTTAATAATTTCTTCTCTTGCCTCCTCAGGGGTAAGTTTGGCTATTTTTTGTAGCTTTTCTTTCTTTTGAGCTTCTATTTCATCAGCTTTTTCCCTTATTGATTTTATTTCCTCAATCCTTTTTTTGATTTCTTCAACTTCTTTGTCTATATCTTTTTGTCTATTGTCCAAAAGCTCATCTTTTTTAATCAGTCTTTCTTCGTTTTTCTTATTATCCTCTTCCTTTTGCTTTATTTCTACTCGAGCCGTTCGTAACATTTCCTCGGCTTTCTTTTCGGCATCGTCAATGATTTTTTGCTCCTTTTCTTTTGCTTGGAGCTCCATTTGCTTCAAATCAAGCTCCATTGAGCCTTTTTTACCAAGGGAAATGATAAGTCTAAGATAATACCCAAGCGCCAAAGATACCACCGAGGCGATGGATAGCAGAAGCGCTACTATTTTTAATGACATATTTTGCGGATAATAGCCGCTTTTGTTTTTCTAAACGAAAATTTTACTCAATATGTATTTGCAGTTGTTTTGAGAAAATATCATTTGTTTATTTTAAATCTGTCGGGTTACAGTCGGTCGGCAATATTGGGAAGTGAACAGGAAAAACAAAAACCACTACCAATAAATTAAATAAGTAATATCTACACTATATAGGAAAGGTCAAAACAAGTCAAAATTAGCTCAAAACTTTATCAATTATACCATATTTTTTCGCCTCCTCTGCGGTCATGAAGAAATCGCGATCCATATCTTTTTCAATTTTTGAAAGTGGTTGGCCTGTATTTTTAGCAAGAATTTTGTTGAGATTCTCTCGGTTTTTTAGAATTCTTCTGGCTGAAATTTCAATATCAGAGGCTTGACCTTCTGCTCCTCCAAGCGGTTGGTGAATCATCACTTCGGCATTTGGTAAGGCAAATCTTTTTTCCCTTTTTCCTGAAGCAAGAATATGAGCTCCCATTGAAGCGGCTATCCCAACACAAACGGTTGAAACATCATTTTTTAAATGATTCATTGTGTCTATGATTGCTAGTCCAGCTGTAACAGACCCTCCCGGGGAATTGATATAAAAAGATATATCTTTTTTTGAGTCTTCCGATTGTAAAAACAAAAGTTGGGCAATAATAAGGTTTGCCACATGATCGTCTATCGGTCCGTCTAAAAAAATAATATTATCCTTTAACAGGCGCGAGAAAATGTCGTAAGCTCTCTCTCCAAATTGCGATTTTTCTATGACTGTTGGTATCAACATGGCTAGAGTATAGCAGAAAGTGCCGTTTTGTAAAATATGTTATATTTTGGGAATGAGGTTACATAGATTCTATGTAAAAATCCCCATAACTCTTGAAAGGTTTGATATTTCCGATAGGGATTTAATTCATCAATGGCGGACAGTTTTTCGTTACAACGTCGGCAGTCAAGTTATTCTTTTTGACGGAGGAGGCACCGACCATTTGTGTATGATTACATCACTGCGCAATCTTGGCGCGACCGTAGAAGTGATAGAAAAAAAGAATCCGCCAGCTGGCGGACCTAAAATAAATCTGTGGTTGTGTGTTGGAATAATAAAAAAAGACAATTTTGAACTTGCGGTGGAGAAAGCCACAGAACTTGGTGTCTCGCATATTATTCCTGTGCTTTGTGAACGAAGCGAAAAGAAAAATATAAATATGGAAAGATTAGAAAAAATAGCCATTGAATCATCCGAGCAATCCGGCAGGGGAGATATTCCGGTTATTCATGCAATCTTGGAACTACCCGAACTTTTGGAAAGCGGTATTTTGCCGAAGAACAAAATACTGCTTAATTTGGAAGGCGACTACATTGGCGACGTTTTAAAAAACGATCCGCCAGTTGGCGGAAGAAAAGATTTAGCTGTTTTCATTGGTCCTGAAGGGGGTTGGAGTGAAAGAGAACTGCAAAAATTTACTGAACACAAAATCCAGAATGTTTCTCTCGGTTCCCAAATCCTCCGTGCTGAAACAGCAAGTATCGCTATCGCCAGTTTGTTACTTTTGTAGAAGTTACTCATCATAATTTTTTAGAGACCGCATAAACTCTGGTGAGTTTTGCTTGACTCGGCTCTCTAAGAAAACAATCTTCCTCGCACTCGTCTTCCCGACGAACTCCTCGTCGATTACAACTTCGTCAAACAGCGTCTCCAGACTGACGTGCTCGTCGTTGTTTTCTAAATCGCCTGCGAAGTCTCAAAAAACTTATGATTCGTCACCTGTGAAAAATCTCGTCGAACCAAGTCTTTTGGAAGACTCCGCAGACTGCAAGCATGGTTCCATCAATGACCCGAGCATAGCGAGGGCTCTTGACGGATTGCTGTCAAGGACAAAGTGAGCTTTTCGCTGGAAAAGCGAACGGTCTGGAAAAAGATTTGGTGAGAAAGAGATTTTATTTGACTGATTCTAGAAACTGAAATACTAGCTCGTTAGTTAGGAAAGTTTCCACATACATTCGGACACGGAAACGATCGGCTTCTTTGTAGTTTGCGAGAATGTGTTCCATTTCTCTTTTCACATCTTCTTCCTTTGGTAAAATATTTTCTTCTTTAGCGATTGTGTTTAGAATAACTTGAGATTTTGCCCGTTTTACGGCGGTTTCTTTCCACTCTTTTTTTATTTCTTCCTCACCTTTCTTTATGTGTTTTAAATAATCTTCGTATGTCAAACCGGCTTTGGCAATATCATCCTTAAACTGTGCCAGCATTTTTTCCAGCTCGCCTTCAATAATAATTTTCGGCAAATTTATGGTTGATTTTTGCATAATATCTTCCAAAATTGCAGTTCGCTTCTTGTCTTTTTCCTTCAATTTTTTTTCCACCAAAATATTTTCTTTTATTTTTTCTTTCATTTGTTCCACACTTTCAAAGTTTCCAATCATTTTTGCAAATTTATCATTAACTTCAGGTAAGTCCGAATCCTCCACTTTTCTGTGGTTATGATCTTTACCACCACCGGCTTCGCTATGAACCCCAGTAGTAGAGTCAAGCTCACTACGGGACTTCGCTTTTTCATGTGCCAGATTTTGTCGTATGTCTTGAATAACGTCTTCTACATCCTTTTCTGTAACCAGGATTTCTTCCCTAGATGCTAACTGCTGGCTACTAGCTACTTTTCTGTAGTCAGTTAGTTTCACTTCTGGCAAAAGTGAAGTTTTAACTTTGAATTCAAGTGGAGAACCAACACCTATTTTAGTTATGTTGATTTCTGGTCTACCCATCGCGTCTATTTTGTGTTCGTCCAAAATGTTTGGATATTCTTCCGACAGTGCCAATTCCGCCGCTTCTTCCATAAGTGTCATTTCGCCAACTTTTTGGGCGACAAGTGTATCAGGTGCGTTACCTTTTCTAAATCCTGGAAGCTCAACAGATTCTTTGAATTTTTTCAGAGCTTTTTCTCGCATCTCTGCCATTTTTTCAGCAGTAATAGAGCCGATTATCTCGAGCTCTCTTTCTGGAAGGGAATTAAGTTTTATATCTTTGTAGTGCCTAGTCATCCCATTAGAGTCTATATTATTAGCCATTTTTTCGCAAGTCCTAAAAGTTTCTGGAAATGATATTGACAGAATGGTATCAAAGGTGGTATAATACACTAGTAAAGTTCTTTGAAGTATAAAGAGTCAAATAGGTTAGTCACAGCAGAGACTTTTTACCTTGAACAAAGTTGAAGGGTCTCTGCTGTGGTTAACCGAGACGGTTCGCCCTCCAGCTGAGTAGTTGTAAGGCAACGAGTTCGAAAGAACATGTTGCAAAGAAAAGGAACAAGTCATGTCAAATGACACGTTCGGCCTCGACGTTGTGCAAGCGGCGGAACTGAAGTACGCGTGGGAGAGGAACGGCGGGAACAACGCCGACATCAAGTCCCTCTCTTCTGGAGACATGGTCGCCCAGATTCTTCCCATCCTTCGTGGATATGGGAAGGTCGTGGTGTCGCTTCTCCAGAATCTCGGCGAGGTGGCTTTCCCGGGTGTGACGAACTTCGTCGCCTCGGAAAAGTTCATTCAGAACACCTCGCCAGAAGTCGCTGTGAAGATTTCGGGTTTCGGCTCGAACTTCAGCAACTGGTTTCTCGGCAAGACCGAGACGAATGTTGCTCCATCGCGGATCGGCTACGGCAAGCTCATCCAACGCGCCAAGGACGCGGTCATCATCGCTTTCTTGGGTGGAGACAGCAAGGCGGAAACCTCTCTCGCGGAGATTTTCCACCTGACCTCTCTCCAACCAAACGGCGAAGCGGGTGTCCTGCTCAACAACGGTTGGGCGAACATCTTCTATGTTTGTGACAAGGATGATGTTCTTCGCCGCGTGTTCGTCGACTGGATCGCTGGTGGTTGGTACTTCTTCGCCGATCCGACCACGGACGAGTTCGAGTGGTTCGATGGCCGCCGGGTGTTCTCCCGCAAGGTCGCCTAGATACTTTGACCTTCTGACCCCTTGACTCTCTGACACTGTGACCCTTTGCTTTCTCTGCAATCCTGCAGAAAGTAGAGGGTCACATTTTTTATATAAAAATATTTCAAAAATTTTTGATATAATATATTTGAAGCTATGTGTTACGCGACGGTTACGGCTTTCGTGTCATGGTTTTAGGATGTATATCTCGAGAGTTGTGTTGGATAAGTCTTACACAAGAGTGGGTTATATATTTTTCAAAAAATAACAAAACTTGGTACAAGAAACTGGCGGACTTATATGTCCCGAATAAAATTCAGCTCGTTATATTTTAGCGAACGGTGTCCTGGATGGTTTTTTGTACGAAACATCCGTTCTTCGCAACGTGAACGTCTACTGGAACGATGGTGGTTGGAACTTCAACGCCAATCCGACCACGGACGAGAACGAGTGGAACGATGGCAACCAGGTGTTCTCCCGAAACTATTGTTTTTCTCCCACAGCTATTTTGTGGGAGTTTTTTGTTGCAGTTTTTCTTGCAAGCCCTTTCTCCACCCCCAAAGCATCATACCGATTTCTTCCAAGTTTGTTGAAATGATAGCATAGTTTTCTGTGTGTATGAGTCGGGCTTCCCAAGCAAGTTGCATAAAAAATTTTAGATTATCAAGTTTTGCTATAGCTCTACCTAAAACCACTACTTTTTGCTCTGGAGCTAGATATACTGAAGTAAAAGTCAGTTCCAATAAGTCTAAAAAACTCTGCTCAATCTTTTTTCCAATGCCCAATCTCTCAACTTTCGGAAAATCTCTGTGAAGTTTAATCCAAAATCTATAAACTTCTTTCTCCTTTAACAATACCTTCGGTGCTTCTCGGGGGGGGGGCAACATTATTTGTCATTTTGTGTTCTAATTATGTGTAATAGGAATATTCTATCATGAATAAACAAGACTTCTTCAAAGAAATATCATCTATGGAAAATTTATTCTTAGCTTGGGATGAATTTATTAAAGGCAAAAAACAAAAACTAGATGTTTTGGAGTTTTCTCTACATTTGTCAGAAAATATTTATAAATTACATTCCGATTTACTAGATAAATCCTACACCCACGGCGGATATACCCACTTCAACATTTCCGACCCCAAACCTCGCAACATCAGCAAAGCCAGTGTTAGGGATAGATTGCTTCACCACGCGATCTATAGAGTTTTGTATCCATACTTTGACCAGAAGTTCATCCACGACTCCTACTCTTGTCGTAAATGGAAGGGAACTCACCGAGCAATGGATAGGTTTAGAGAGTTTAGTTGTAAAGTCTCCCAAAACAACACTAAACAGTGCTGGGTACTAAAGTGTGATGTCAGGAAGTTCTTTGCCAGCATCGACCACCAGACTCTCAAAGAAATACTCAAGTACAATAGGCTAGACCAAGACACCCTCTGGTTACTCGACAGAGTAATAGACAGCTTCCACACCCCAATACACATATCAGTCATGACTGATATGTGTATTGGGCTACCACTAGGCAACCTCACCTCTCAACTTCTAGTGAATATCTACATGAATGAGTTTGACCAATATGTAAAGCACAGACTGAAAGTCAAATATTACATTCGTTACGCTGACGATTTTGTAATCCTAGATCAAAACAAAACCACACTAAATAATTTACTGCGATATATCAAAGTATTTCTGGAGAATCACCTGAAACTCAATTTGCATCCAAATAAAATCAGTATCAAAACCCTCGCCTCTGGAGTGGATTTTCTTGGATGGGTTAATTTTCCACATCACAGAGTTTTGAGGACAACGACTAAGAGGAGAATGTTGAAGAATTTAAGTAACAATTTAAAACCAGAGTCCGTTCGATCTTATTTTGGTATGTTAAAACACGGTAATGCTCATAAATTACAAAATGAGATTACAAAACTTTCAGATTTGGATGCAATCCACGAAGCAGAAGAAAAATAAGCCGAATCTTATAAATATAAGGTGAGGTTTATTTTTTGAACTGCGACAAAGGAGTGCCTAAATCTGGAAGTTTTAGCTATCTAACTCTGATCCAAGAGTGTCTAGCTCGGTTGTACTGTTTAATTCCGCTTCAATTGTATTCAAATCATCCGATTGCTGGGTGGTTTGTGAAGTCTGTGGCGTTCCATCAGATACTAAATCTTGCTTCAGCTTGGCTTCCTCAACTCGTTTGCCCCAGAAATACAACCCGCCCAAGATGATGATGGCGATTATGATAATGGTTCCAATAATTGAGCCGATGCCGGATTTGTGGGGAACTTGGGGTATATTATTTTGTGGTGTGTTGTTTGTTTCCATATTTTTAATATTTTAAATTGATGGTGTTGACGATGCGTTGCGTAACTGTGAAATTCCCCGGAGACTGCCGACGATTTTTTGCAGAGCTTTGTGAGTTTCTATTATATGCGTTTTAGTTTCTCCGGCGGCTTTTCTCATGGCAATCATATTGTCTTTGAGTTCGGAAATAGTTCCACCGGCCTCCTCCTCTGTTATAGCACTAGCCACAAGAGTTCTCAAGTTTTCAAGCGAAGTTTTTGCCAAATTCAAATGCGTTTGAGCTTCTGTCAAAAATTTTTCTGCATTTGCCGTCTGTCCTCCGCTGGCTTTAATTTTGGCAATTCTGGAAGCCAGTCTGTTCATTACATTTTCTTCTTTTTCCAAAGCTTTATCAAATCTTTCTATCATTTTAGTCCATTTGTGTTCGGCTCGATTTTTTAAAAAGTTTTTGATTGCTTGAGCTGATCTTGAAGTAGTGCTGACTGCGCCCACGTTGGCTCTACCGCTTTGAGCGAAAGCTACTCCTCCCAGAGAAAGAAGGGCCACAATCACAAATATATTTATTAATTTTTTCATCTTTAGTTTTATATGATGTTAATACCAGTATTATACACTTTATTTATGGTTTGAGAAATTTTACAAGAAGCAAGGCCACTATGTTTATGATTTTTATCATGGGGTTTATGGCAGGACCGGCGGTGTCTTTATACGGATCGCCGACCGTGTCTCCGGTTACCGCTGCTTTGTGGGCGTCCGAGCCTTTGCCACCCAAGTTGCCTTCCTCAATATATTTCTTGGCATTGTCCCAAGCCGCTCCGCCCGTTGTCATTGAAATGCCGACAAAAAGTCCGGTAACGATAGAGCCGACAAGAAGTCCGCCAAGAGCGGCCGCCCCAAGCGTCAGTCCGACTATAACCGGCACTAAAACCGGGATAAGAGCCGGCACAATCATTTCTTTTATAGCCGCTTTGGTGACAATATCAACCGCTCTGGAATAATCCGGCAGAGCCAGACCCTCCATGATGCCTTTTATTTCTCTGAATTGTCTGCGAACTTCCTCCACCACTGCCTTGGCGGCGCGACCCACGGCTCCCATAGCCAAACCGGCGAAAAGATATGGTAATAGTCCTCCGATAAGCAAGCCAACCAAGACCTTGCTGTTTGAAAGATCAAATACCGTTGAGATACCAAAAACTTCTAACTCTTGCGTATAAGCGGCAAACAAAACCATAGCCGCCAAACCAGCGGAAGCGATAGCGTAACCTTTTGTTACCGCTTTGGTGGTGTTGCCGACAGCATCCAGCGGGTCGGTAACATCGCGCACATTTTTTGGCAGGCCGGCCATTTCAGCGATTCCGCCGGCGTTGTCGGTGATGGGACCAAAAGCGTCCACCGCCACAATAGAACCGGTAAGAGAAAGCATGCTAATGACGGCCAGGGCAATGCCGTAAAGTCCGGCCAACTCATATGAAAACAAAATTGCCAAAACAATAACCAACACCGGCAGAGCTGTAGATTGCATGCCGATGCCCAGGCCGGCGATTATGTTTGTGCCGTGACCGGTGGTGCTGGCCGAGGCGATATTTTTGACCGGTGAATAATCTTTGGATGTGTAATATTCCGTTATGAGAACGATAAGGCCGGTTACTACGAGACCGATAAGAGAAGCCAGATATAAATTGCCCACACTATATTGCCCATTGCCTACCATTAAAGTTTTTGTAACAGGATAGAAAGCAATGGCTGATAGTCCGGCTGTAACCAAGAGACTTTTGTACAAGGCCCCCATTATACTTCCAGATCTCCCAAGTTTGACGAACCAAGTACCGATGATTGTAGAAAAAATAGAAACAGCGCCTATCATAAGAGGATAGACCACAGCGTTTGAAGTTACTCCAAAAATAGCGCTTCCAAGCAGGATGACGGCAATAGCCGAAACGGCGTAAGTTTCAAAAAGATCCGCGGCCATACCGGCGCAGTCGCTAACGCTATCTCCGACATTGTCAGCGATAACCCCGGGGTTTCTCGGGTCATCTTCCGGTATGCCGGCTTCAATTTTTCCGACCATGTCTGTTCCAACATCGGCTCCTTTGGTGAAAATGCCACCGCCAAGTCTGGCGAAAACTGAAATAAGCGATGCTCCGAAAGCCAGACCGATCAATGCCCCCAAATCTTTTGTCAGAAAATAAAAACCGGAAACGGATAACAACCCCAAACCGACAACAAAGAGACCGGTTACAGAGCCACCCTCAAAAGCCAGAGATAAAGCCTCGCCCAGTCCTTTTTTGGCTGCTTCTGTCGTTCTGACATTGGCTCTGACGGAGATATTCATTCCGACAAAACCGCAAATGGCCGAAAAAATTGCGCCCAAAATGAAGGCTAAGATAGTGTTCCACCCGAAATTTGCAAAATACATTATTACAACTACAACAATGGCCACAAGGCCGACAGTTTTGTATTGGCGAGAGAGATAAGCTTTTGCACCTTGTTGAATAGCCTCGGCGATTTGGAGCATTTTTCCGCTACCGGCCGGTTTTTTCAGAATTTTGTATATTAGAAACGTTCCGTAAAGTATAGAAACGATGCTTGAAATAATAGCTCCTAGCAATATTTGATTTTCTGTCATCTTTATTGATTAATATTTAATAAATCTTACTATAGCTAATTTCTTCATTTTTTACAATTTCAGAAAAATCTCTTATTCACCAAGTCTTTTTCCAGACCGTTAAATTTTCCAGTGAAAATTTAACTTTGTCCTCAACCTAAATCCGTCAATGAGCCCTCACTTCGTTCGGGACGTTGACGGAACCATGCTTTAGGTCTGTGGGGTCTTCCAAAAGGCTTGGTTCAACGAGATTGCGAATTAAAATCTCGTCGAATCAGTATTTTTCCTAGTATCTGCGGAACCTGTGAAAAGGTGAGCAGAAAGAAAATTTTTAGCAGAAAATTATTCTGGTACTAGAAAAAATAATGATGAGTAAGAGATTTTAATAAAACAGAACCCATCAAGTTTATAAGGTTTACTCCCCCTCATCTTCCTCAACTTCCCTCATTTCACCCCTTGGATTGGTAGATTGAATGTCTATTTTCCAACCGGTTAATTTTGCCGCCAGACGGACATTTTGTCCGCCTTTGCCGATGGCAAGCGATTGCTGGTCTTCGGAAACTGTAACGCTTGCCCGTTTTTCCTCCTCGTTTATTTCAACCTCCAAAACTTTGGCAGGAGACAAGGCGTCTTCTATAAATTTCTTTTGGTCTTCAGACCACTCTATGATATCTATTTTTTCTCCGCCAAGTTCCGACATGACGGTGGAAACGCGGACTCCGCGCTGGCCAACCATTGAGCCGACAGGGTCAATGTGCGAGTCTCTGGAAGTCACAGCGATTTTTGTCCGACTTCCGGCTTCTCTGGCCACGGATTTAATGACAACTGTGCCGTTGGCGATTTCCGGAGCTTCCGTTTCAAAAAGTTTTTCTAGAAATTTCGGGTGCGACCTTGAGAGACGCAAGAAAATTCCCTTACCGGATTCTTCCACTCGATAAAGATAAGCTCTGACTCTCTCTCCCTGGCCAAACCGTTCCCCGGGAATCTGCTCTTCGTAAGGCAAAAGACCGGTAGCCCGGCCCATATCAATAAAAATATTTCCTCGTTCAACTCTTTGGACGGTTCCAGAGACGATCTCACCTTCACGCTTGCCGTATTCAGCTAGCACGGAAACTTTTTCTGCCTCGCGGATTTTTTGCATAATGACCTGCTTGGCTGTTTGGGCGGCAATGCGACTGTAATCCTCCCGATGTTCCAAAGGAAAAATCATTTCTTCGCCAAGCCTCACATCTTTTTTGATGCGCCGGCCATCGCCAAGCATTATGTGATGTTCCGGATTGTACAAATCTTTTTTAACCTCTTCTGATATAGTTTGTGCTTCAGATGTTAATAGCTCTTCCTCATTCAATGCCACAGTAGATTCATCAACCACGATTTTAACCTGAAACATTTCAGTTTTTCCCGTGTTTATATCAAATTTTGCTCGGATTATCTGACCTTTTTTGCCGTACTCTTTTTTATAAGCGGTTGCTAATGCAAGTTCAATGGCTTCAAGAATTTTCTCTCGAGGTATGCCACGCTCTTCTTCAAGTTGAGATAGGACTGAATTAATTACTTTTAGATCTGTCGTCATATTTTTTTATTAAAACGGTTCGCCGGACGGCGAACTTCGATACGGCCATGCTATCAAACCCCAACTATCTTGTCAACTTTGTATTACAGCAGTGTGCATATCACAGTGCCAGTAGGATTATATTTTGATATAATTAACCCACGAATGAACACATACAAATCTTGCGAATGAATTATTCGTTATGATTCGTAAGAATTTGGATTATTCGCGGGGGATTCTATGAATATTGAAGAAAAACAATTAAAAGATTTTATACTTGATTCAGGTTTAGTATCCAAAGCCGATGTTTTGAGCGCCGAAAAAGAGGCTACAGCCAAAAAAGAAAGCATTGGCAAGATTTTAGTAAAACAAGGCAAACTGACAGAAGACGATCTTCGTCGAATGCAAGCCTACATTCTCGGCATTCCTTTCGTTGACCTTAAAACCGAAAAACTTCCCTTTGATGTTTTATCCCTTATCCCGGAACCAATCGCCCGCAACCACAATGTAGTAGCTTTCAAAAAAACCGACACGGCTTTGGAGGTGGCCATGCTTGATACCGAAGACTTGACCGCTTTGGATTTCATAAAAAAGAAAGTCGGATTAAAAATTTTACCCCGCTTGACCGACGTGGAGTCAATGAAAAGCGCCATATTGCAGTACCAAAAATCTTTAAAGGCCGAGTTTGGCGATTTGATTGCCGAAGACGTCAGTCATATAAAAAATATTCCCGGAGACGGCTCGGGGGTTGAACTGGATGAGAAAGATTTAAAAAAACTGGCGGAGGAAATTCCAATGATCCGTATTGTTGATACCTTATTGAAACACGCCATTCTCCAAAATGCTTCCGACATTCATATTGAACCTCAAGAAACCGAGCTTTTAATCCGTTACCGCATAGACGGGTTACTGCACGACGCCATGGTCTTGCCGAAAAATATGGCGCCAAGTGTTGTGGCTCGTATAAAAGTGCTGTCTAGCTTAAAACTTGACGAAAAACGACTTCCCCAAGACGGGCGATTTAAAATTGATTCCGACGGAGAGAAAGTTTCTTTTCGCGTCTCCACTCTTCCGACATATTATGGAGAAAAAGTGGTTATGCGCCTTCTTCGGGAAAATGTCTCCGGCTTCACCCTAGAGCACCTCTCTTTTCATGGCGAGGGGTTAGAGCGAATTCACAAAGCAGTCAAGGTTACAACCGGCATGATACTGGCCACCGGCCCGACAGGCTCTGGAAAAACTACCACTCTCTACACCATTCTTGATATTGTAAACACACCGAACGTAAACATTTCCACCATTGAAGATCCGATAGAGTATCAAATGAAAAGAGTGAACCAAACTCAAGTCCGGCCGGAAATCGGCTTCACCTTTGCCAACGGTCTCCGCACTCTTGTTCGCCAGGACCCGGACATTATCATGGTCGGCGAGATCCGCGACAACGAAACAGCCTCGCTTGCCGTAAACGCCGCTCTGACCGGACACCTGGTTCTCTCAACTCTTCACACCAACTCGGCCGCTGGTGCTATTCCTCGACTTATTGATATGAAAGTGGAACCGTTTCTTATTGTTTCTACCGTTGATGTTATTTTAGGACAAAGACTTGTCAGAAAATTGACTGACCAAAAAGAAAAATATTTTCTGACAAAAGCCGAAATAGCCACTTTGGGCAAATCAATCAATCTTGATAAAGTTTTGGAAGCATTGAAAGAAGAAAAAATAATTGGAAAAGGGGACGCTTGGGAAAAAGTTCCGTTTTATAGATTGAAAAAAGGAGTCTCTCCCGATGAAGGCTTTGTCGGCAGGTCAGGTATTCACGAAGTTTTGAAAGTAACACCGGCAATAAAAGAATCAATTCTGAAATCTGGAACTGCAGATGAAATACAAAAAATTGCCGAGCAAGAGGGTATGCTGACGATGGTTGAGGATGGGATATTCCAGTGCGTACAGGGCTATACCACGATCGAGGAAGTGTTACGTGTAATATCTGAGTAAACTTCCAAATTTGGCCAATCTCATCGTCTAAAATTTAAAAACATTTCTCACCTTAGCACTAACTAAGGCTCGAATTATTTTTAAATTTTATACGCGACCTTGTCTCAAATTTGGAAGTTTGAGGTTGTCTATAATTCCTATTATACCTTTATTTTAAGGGTTATTTTTTAATAAGCATTTAATAAGCAAGGGGAGTCCTTACTTAAACTATTCCTAGTTTAAGGGAAACCGCAATAATATGTGTGCACATTAGGCCGCTTTTTTCGTACAAAAATTTTCTTGTACACAATATGCATGTAAATAAAGTCTAGTTTTGGTACAATTAACCCACGAATAGTCCACGAATTACCAAGAGATGAATAAATACGAATCTTGCGAATGAATTTATTCGTTAAAATTCGTGGGCACCCATTCGTGGGTATTATGCTTTTTCACTACAAAATTTTAAACAAGGAGGGCAAAACGGTGAAAGGCACGACGGAGGCCAAGGATAAATTTGCCTTGTATCATGCTTTGAAGCAGGACGGTTCCACCGTTATATATGCCGAAGAAGTCAAAGAAAAGGAAGGTTTTTCCATAGACCAATTTATGCCATTTGTGGGGGGCATAAAAATGCACGATAAAATAATTTTTGCCAAAAATCTTTCTAAAATGATTGATGCCGGACTCCCGGTCACTCGAGGCCTTTCCATTTTAGAGCGGCAGTCCAAAGGCCAACTCAAAAAAGTCTTGACTGGTCTTATTGACTCCTTGAGCAAAGGAAATACCTTGAGCGATTCAATGAAAAATTATCCGGCCGTTTTTTCTACACTTTTCATTTCTATGGTTCGAGCCGGAGAGGAATCCGGCAATCTTTCTTCAGCTTTGCAAAATGTAGGCCAGCAAATGGAAAAGTCGTACCAGCTAAACAAAAAAATCAAAGGAGCCCTAATGTACCCGACCATCATTATTTCCCTGATGATTGTCATAGGGGTTTTGATGATGGTTTATATGGTGCCGACATTGACCGAAACTTTCGTCGGACTTGGCATCAAACTTCCGCTATCCACTCGGGTTATCATCGCCATCAGTAATTTTCTCAAGTCATATTTTGCTCTGGTTATGGTCGGCGCTTTGATCTCGGCCCTTCTCATATTTTTTGGTTTTCGTACCGCTCGTGGCAAGCGTCTGGCCGACACCATAATCCTCCACACGCCCGTTATAAGTGAGATTGTAAAGCAAATAAATTCAGCTAGAACAGCCAGAACGCTGTCGTCTCTGCTTTCCTCGGGGGTGGATATCGTTGTGGCCATGGGTGTGACAAGAGACGTTTTGCAAAATTCTTACTACAAGGCCGTTCTGGAAAAGACACAAAATACAATACAAAAAGGAGAACAAATTTCTGTAGTTTTTTCTGAAAACAGCAAACTCTACCCGCTTTTTGTGGCCGAAATGGTTTCGGTTGGAGAGGAAACGGGGAAAATAGGGGAAATGCTTCTGTCGGTTGCCACTTTTTATGAAGATGAAGTGGACCAAAAAACCAAAGATCTTTCTTCCATTATAGAACCGGTGCTCATGATACTTATCGGAGTGGCGGTGGGAGTGTTTGCACTGTCTATGCTCGGCCCAACTTATAGTTTGGCAGACGCCTTATAGAAAATCAATCAATAAAAATTTTAAATTTTAATTTATAAATTTTAAATCAAATTAAAAATTCGAACATTTAAACATTCATTTAAAACTTAAAATTTATAAATTAAAATTAACCTTGTTTTGTCAGTTAGAAATTTATGATAAATGGATTGAATAATAAAAACATAAAAAAAAGTTCTCAAGGTTTCTCGTTCGTTGAGCTTATCGTGGGAATGGCCGTTTTTCTGACTATCATCATAGCTGTTTACGATTCTTATATAAGCGTCTTTAATGTAGTAGGGGCCAGTCGAGCTAAAATAGAGGCCGTTTCTCTTATAAACGAACAGTTTGAGATAGTGCGCAATTTGACTTACTCAAATGTCGGCGTGGCGGGCAGTATCCCGTCTGGGGTCTTGCTTCACACCCAAACTCTTGTTCGGGACAATTACTCGTACGAAGTGACTACAACAGTCAGAAATATTGACGACCCTTTTGACGGTAGTATTGGCGGCACGCCGAATGATCTTTCCCCGGCTGATTACAAAGTGGTGGAAATTGAAATCAACTGCAACAACTGTAAAACTTTTGTGCCGATGGTTGTTACCACAAATGTCGCTCCGAAAAATTTGGAAACTGCTTCAGCCAATGGCGCTCTGTTCGTCAGAGTTTTTGATGCCAACGGCAATCCTGTATCCGGGGCCAATATTCATATTGAGAACAATCAAACCAGTCCCACTGTTGTTATAGATGACGTGACCAATAACAGTGGGATGCTTCAAATAGTCGATGCCCCTCCGGGAGTCAATGCTTACGAGATAACGGTTACTAAATCTGGCTATTCAACGGACAAAACCTATACCGAATCTCCAAGTAATCCAAATCCCACAAATCCTCACGCCACTGTCGTCCTTCAGCAAGTCACCCAGCTAAGCTTTGTTATTGACAGGCTAAGCGCTTTCAATGTAACTTCCGTGACTGAAACTTGCAGTTCGGTCGGCTCGGTGGACTTCAATCTTCTTGGCAGTAAAATAATCGGCACCAACCCGACAGTTATAAAATATAATCAAAATAAAATAACCGACGCTGGCGGCAGTTTGAATGTCAGTGATATTGAATGGGATTCATATTTAATCACTTTGATTGACGGAGTTTACGAGCTTGTCGGTATAAATCCTATTTTACCAGTTGGCGTTATCCCAAACAGTTCACAAAATTTGCAACTTGTCGTCGCTCCTAAAAATCCTCAAACTCTGCTTGTTACTGTCAAAGACAGCGCCACCGGTCTGCCACTTTCCGGAGTAACCGTTATTCTTACCAAGGCCGGTTTTAGCGCCACCTCCATCACCGGTCAGGGCTTTTTGGGTCAGACTGATTGGTCCGGCGGCTCGGGTCAAGCCACTTCAACCGACCCGACAATGTATCTTTCTTCCGATGGAAATATTGAAACAAATAATCCGGCCGGAGACATTAAACTGAAACAAATATTTGGCGAATACATAAGTAGCGGCTTTTTAATCTCCTCATCTTTTAATGCCGGATCTCCCAGCAATTTTCAAGAAGTCAGCTGGAATCCGATAGACCAGCCGCCGGCGGGGGGAGTGCCAAATGTCAGAGTTCAGCTTGCCACAAACAATAATGGCGGAACCTGGAACTTTGCCGGTCCGGACGGCACAGATAATACATACTACACAACGGCAGATCAAAACATCAGTTCAATCAATAACTCAAAACAATACATAAGATACAAAATATTTTTAGACAGCGTCGCAACCAGCACTTCGCCAAACATTTCCGATATTTCCATGACTTTTACAAGAGAGTGCACTCCGCCCGGCCAAGTATCGTTTAGCGGACTTTCTTCCGGAACATACAATATGAATCTTGCCAAAACCGGTTATGCCAGCCAGGATATTTCTGTTGACCTAAATTCAAATTGGCAGTCGCAGGAAGTAATCTTTATGCCAAACTAAATATGTCAAAAAAATCAAATTTTACGGACGGGTTCACAATCATTGAAGTCATTATAAGTGTTTTTATCCTAAGTCTTATCGTAGTTTCCGCCGCCACTTTTCAAAGAGACGTTTTTTCCTTGAATTTTTTTCTGCAAGGCAGTCTAAACGCCCAACTTGATGCTCGTCATGTGGTAAAAATTATGGTAGCCGAACTTCGGAAGGCCTCCCCGAGCGCTTTGGGGGCCTATCCCATCGCTCTGGCAAGTTCCACGGCCATTACCTTTTACAGCGATGTGGACAGTGATGGAGTGAAAGACAGAGTCAGATATTTTTTAAGCGGCTCTACCATAAAAAGAGGAGTCCTTGCTCCGAGCGGCAGTCCGCTTGCTTATGTTGATGCCAATGAAGAATTAACCATTTTGATTTCCGGATTTGTCTCAAGTTCCACTCTGCCCTTGTTCCAATATTACGGGGCCACTTACACTGGCGCTTCGCCTCCGCTCTCGCTACCGGTGGACACATCTTCCGTTCGTTTGATAAAAATTACTGTTATAATTGACACGGATCCAGTGCATTCTCCCGCGCCGATTATAGTCACTTCCCAAGTTAATTTGCGCAATCTTAAAGACAACTTATAGCAAATGTAAAATGTAAATATCAAAATGACAATTAAAAATGTAAAATTTTTAAATTCAAATTTTTAATTTTAAATTGTCATTTTACACTTTAATTTTTGAATTTTGAATTAAAGACCATGAAATTATCAAATAAAAAATTAAATTCCGGGTCCATATTGCTCCAAGCTTTTTTCTTTGGTGTTATCTCCATAATAATGATTGGGGCTCTCATTAGTTGGGCTAGCACTAACATAAAAGCTTCCCGTATCGGGCTTTATCGGGAACAGGCCCTGCAGATTGCCGAAGCTGGCATTGACTATTATAGATGGCATCTGGCTCACGCTTCCACCGACTTTCAAGATGGTACCGGTTTTCCCGGTTCGTACATCCACGATTTTTTTGACAAGGATGGAGTGAAAATTGGCACTTACACGTTGGATATCATTCCTCCGGCCGTTGGTTCTACTTTAGTTAAAATAAAATCAACCGGAAAAGTTTTGATTGATCCGACGGTTTCTCGGGCCCTTCTGGTCCAGCTGGCCATTCCGTCGCTTGCCAAGTACGCCGTGGTGGCGAATGATAACATGCGCTTCGGTAGTGGCACGGAAGTTTTCGGTCCGATCCATTCCAACGGTGGAATTCGCTTTGACGGTTTAGCTCACAACATTATTACAAGCGCCAAAGACCAATACGACGATCCCGATCACACCGGCAATAACGAGTTTGGTGTTCATACTCACGTCAATGCTCCTCCGGGAAGCGGGACAAATAACACATTCCGACCATTGGAGGCTCCACCATCTCCGGTGGCCAATCGCACGGACATTTTTGAAGCTGGACGAATTTTTCCAACTCCGGCGGTGGATTTTGTCGGGCTGACAACCGATCTCGCTCAAATAAAAGCTGATGCTCAATCTGACGGAAAATACATTTCTTCTTCCGGTAAGCAGGGCTATAAAATTGTTTTCAAAACAGACGACACTTTTGATGTTTATAAAGTAAATAATCTAATCAGTCCGCCGAGCGGCTGCAGTTCCTCTCAAAGCGGTTGGGGAACATGGACTATAAAAACATCGGGCAGTGGCAACACCACCTTTGTCGGAAATTACCCAATGCCTGTCAACGGACTGATTTTTGTTGAAGACAATGTTTGGGTGGAAGGCCAAATAAATATCGCCCGAGTTACTTTAGCCGCCGGAAGATTCCCGGATAATCCGTCTACTCGGCCGAATATTATAGTGAACAACAATTTACTTTATACCAATTATGACGGACAGGACGTCATTGCCCTAATCGCTCAAGGTAATTTCAATGCCGGACTTTCCAGCGCCAACGTTTTGCGAGTGGACGCCGCTTTAGTGGCTCAAAACGGACGGACTGGCAGGCACTACTACTCATCAAATTGCGGGACAGGTTATTTAAGAAGCTCAATCACCTTGTATGGAATGATTGCAAGTAACATTAGATATGGTTTCGCCTATACGGACGGAACCGGATATGCCACGCGAGATATAATCTATGACGCCAACTTGCTATACGGTCCGCCACCGAGTTTTCCACTAACGACCGATCAGTACCAAGTCATCTCTTGGGAAGAAGTAAAGTAGAACTCCCAAATCTGGCGAACTCCTCGTTCCCAAGCTGAAGACTCTGCCGAAATGTGAGGACGAGAAAGTGGAACTCCACTTCTTAGACCTCAGTCCTCGATCCGCTCGAGATTTCCTCGGCGGGTTTTTTGTTATATAAAAATAATTTGTATATAATAAACGCTGGTAATTGAGCAAAGTGAGCAAGGGGAGTCCTTGCTCGATCCATTTTCGGAGGTCACTTTTTCGTATAAAAATTACCACTTCGTATTCTTGTGATACAATTAAACTTATGAAAAAGATGAAAAAGTTGGTGGTGGGGAATTGGAAAATGAATCCGCAAAGTTTAGAGGAAGCCAGAGATTTGGCAAGTAGCGTCAAGAGGGCGATAGCGCGGATTAAGAAAACTCAAGTGGTTTTGTGTCCGCCGTTTGTTTATCTTTCACCACTTTCTGGGAAAGTTGGAGGAGGTTTTTTTCTCGGAGCTCAAGACGCAAATTCTTTGGCCCTCGGTTCATACACAGGGGAAGTCAGCTATAGTCAGCTATATCAGTTTGGGGTCCGTTTCGTAATTCTCGGCCATTCAGAGAGGCGAAATCCGTCAACTGGCGAAGGCGAGACGGATGAACTGATAAATAAAAAAATTAAATCTGTCATTTTCGGCGGTATGACGGCCATTGTTTGTGTGGGTGAGGCTGTCCGGGATCAAAGCGGTGAGTATTTCGGCTTTATAAAAAATCAAATTACCTCCGCTCTTAAAGATGTATCCAAAAAATCCGCTGATCGCTTGGTAATAGCTTACGAGCCGATTTGGGCTGTTGGCGCCAAAGAATCAATGAACCCGAGAGATCTTCACGAAATGTCCATTTTTATAAAAAAAGTTTTGAAAGATCTGTATGGGGTTTTCAGTGCGGATGTCAGAGTGCTTTATGGAGGCGATGCGGACAGAGTCAACGCCGACTCACTTGTTCGCGACGGCAATGTTTCAGGACTTCTGGTCGGTCGAGAGAGTTTGAGAGCTCAAGATTTTATTGAAATGATTAAACTTATTGAGGAAATATAATTTATAATTTCTAAATAATAAATGCTTAAATATATTGACGAATTAAGCACGAAAGACCTGAAAGGCAAAAAAGTTTTACTTCGCTTGGATTTGAATGCTCCTGTCGGAGAAGGAAAAGTTCTGGACACTTTTAAATTGGATAGAGTAATTGAGACAGTTGATTTTTTGCGAGAGAAAGAAGCTCAAATTATTATTATTTCCCACTGCGCTGGTAAAGAGTCCGAAACTTTGGTTCCAATGTGGCGCTATCTAAACGGCCTTTTCCCGGTGGAATTTTCTAAAACCTTTTTTGTGGCCGGAGCCATAGCCAAACTTTTAAATATGAAAGACAAAGGAGTTTTGATGTTTGAAAACTTGCGTATAAATCCTGGAGAAAAAGAAAATGACAGAGAATTTGCCAAAAAGTTATCGCAGATGGCCGATATTTATGTAAACGATGCTTTCGCCGAATGTCATCGCAGATATGCTTCTATTGTCAGCGTTCCGAAATTTCTACCACATTTTGGTGGATTACTTTTACGGCAGGAAATAGAACATCTTTCCAAAGTTTTTAATCCCAAACACCCGTTCGTTTTTATTTTGGGAGGAGCAAAATTTGACACTAAGTTTCCTCTTATAAAAAAATATCTGGAAAAGGCAGATTTGGTTTTTGTGGCCGGAGCCATAGCCAATGATTTCTTTAAAGAGAAAGGCTTTGAGATTGGAGTTTCACTTTTGTCGGAAACCGATCTTGGCATTAAAGATGTTTTAAACAATCCAAAGATTGTTTTGCCTATTGATGTGACTGTTAGAAAACCAGACGGTACCTCGGAGTATAAAACACCAGACGCGGTTTTACCGGATGAATATATTGCCGATATTGGTCCAAAGACATTGGATCAGTTAAAGGAGCTAATATTCAAATCCAAAACGGTGGTTTGGAACGGACCACTAGGCAAATACAAAAAAGGATTTAGAGACATGTCGGAAAAGCTGGCTGAAATTATAGCAAATAAAACATCGGAGGCGGGAGCTATGACAGTTAGTATTATTGGCGGAGGTGATACCATTGCTTCAATCAATATGAAGAAACTAAATCACAAATTCAGTTTCATTTCCACTGGCGGAGGAGCCATGCTGGATTATCTAGTTAATGAAACCCTTCCTGGGCTGGGGGCACTAGATAAATAAAAATAAATCTCTTTTTCCTCATATTTTTCAAAGAGACACGCATAAATTCTTGCTAGAGTTTTGCTTGAGTTCGCGCCGTCGCGCTCACTAGTCTCTCTTTAAAACATCAGTCAACGAGATTTATAAAAAGCCTCTTATTTTCTCTGCATTACCAGCGAAATCTTTTTTATCGCCACTTACTTTGTCGTTTGGAAAAACCCAAATGTGAGCGTGAGGGATTTCATCACCGATTATTCTAGATAAAATCCAATCAGTGCCAAATGCTTTTTGCTCCGCCTTGGCTATTTTTCTCACCACTTCAAAGTACTCTCCAACCTCCGGCACATCCCAAACCCAACGGCAGTGTTTTTTCGGAATAACTTGAGTATGTCCGGGTGATTGTGGATTAATATCCAAAAAAGCTAGGAAATTTTCGTCCTCATAAACCTTATGAGTGGGAATTTCTCCAGAAACAATCTTGCAGAAAATACAATCTTTCATAACATATAGTATAAAGTAGAAAGTTAAAAGTATAAAGTGTGATAAAATCTTAAAATGCCCAAAAAATATGCCATTAGAGATCCAATACCAAAAGAAATTGACGAAATGTTTGCGGAATATGATCCACTAGTTCGGTCTCTTTTATATGCCAGGGAAATAACTGACTTAGATTCCGCAGAGAGATTTCTCAATCCTGACTACGACAAACATTTACACGACCCATATTTACTGAAGGGTATGGACAAAGCTGTAGAAAGAATTCTTAAGGCCATAAAAAGTGATGAAAAAATAGGAATTTACAGCGACTATGATGCAGACGGCATTCCGGGAGCAGTCATACTTTCCGATTTTTTTAAAAAAATCGGTTTTTCAAAGTTTCTAAACTATATTCCGCTTCGTAATGAGGAAGGTTTCGGCTTAAACCATGAAGCTATCGCGGGCCTAGTAGAGCAAGGAGTGAAGCTCATCATCACCATTGATTGTGGGATCACCGACGTGGAAGAAGTTGATTTTGCCAATAAACACAAAGTAGACGTTATTATCACCGACCATCACAGCCCACTTGAAAAATTACCAAAAGCGGTGGCTATAATAAATCCAAAGCAAGAGGCTTGTTCTTATCCGGACAAAATGCTTTGTGGATCAGGGGTTATTTTTAAAGTTATCCAAGCACTTATTTTAAAAATTAAAAATTATAAATTAAAAATTATAACCATTTCTCCTGGGTGGGAGAAATGGTTACTAGACATGGTTGGTCTGGCCACACTCTCCGACATGGTCCCGCTTTTGGGTGAGAATAGGGTTTTTGCATATTACGGTATGAAAGTTTTGCAAAAATCTCCGCGCGCCGGACTGCAAAAACTTTTTTCACTGCTAAAAATTAACCAAACAACTGTTACGGAGGACGACGTTACGTTTATGATTACTCCCCGCATCAATGCTGCTTCACGAATGGGTATCCCGCATGATGCATTCTCACTTCTATCAACCACAGATGAGGTGGAGGCCGGGACTCTTTCAGAACATTTGAATAAAATAAATGATGAGAGAAAAGGAGTCGTTGGAAGTATGGTTAGGGAAATCAAAAAAAGGATCGAAAATTCTGATTCGGGAATGCAGCATGTGCTGGTTTTCGGCAATCCTGAATGGAAACCGTCGCTTTTGGGTCTTGTAGCGGGCAGTTTCAGCGATGAGCATAACCGACCTGTCTTTTTCTGGGGTAGAGAGGGTAGCAACGGCAGTTCTATAATAAAAGGTTCTTGTCGGGCGGGTGGAGAAACGGATGTTTTTGCTCTTATGGAAAAAGCCAAGGATGTTTTCCTCGATTTCGGCGGACACAAAGGTGCCGGAGGCTTTTCCGTTGCCCAAGAGAAAATTCATTTATTAGAGGGCAGACTCAACGAAGCTTTTCTAGAGCTCTCCCAAGTGTCAAGGGGCATCCTTGACACTTGGGTGGATAAAAAGCTTTCATTAGAGGATGTTAATTGGGAAATTTGGAAACATATTGAGAAGTTTGCACCATTTGGACTCGGAAATCCAAAACCACTTTTTCTTTTTGAAAATATAAAAGTCACTGGGCTTAAACTTTTTGGTAAAGAAAAAAACCATTTAGAGTTAAAATTCAAAAATTCCAAAAATTCAGATGTAACCGCTATTGCTTTTTTCTCAAATGGCGACAAGTTTCCAGTTTCGGTCAAAGAGGGAAGTAAAATAAACCTAGTCGCCACCCTCGAAAAATCCGAATTTCGAAACTATCCTGAACTTCGCTTGCGGATTGTAGATATATTCTAAAAACACCTTATTTTAAGCCATATTTTTAAGATTCAAGATTTTAATTTCAATAATCATTGACATATATATTGGTAAATGTTCTATCATATAGTTAGACAGTGGCGGTGGGCGAGAGTCCACCAAATCGTTTTTTCACAGGAAAAGAGGATGTGTCGGATGTGTGCTGGTTCTCGGGCGGCCAGCGTGTCGGACGTGTGCTGGTCCGCGGTGGGCAGCTCATGCTCCGTTGGTGGTCTCCGTCAGGCAGTTTCGTAACTTTCCCTTCGACCCTTTTTTCTTTTTCACTTACACCCCAAGCAGTTCACTGCTTACAGGGAGGGGTTTCGTCATGTAAAAAAGATTTGACTTATTTTATAGGAAGGAGTAGAATAATAACAAGTCCCCAGCAGGGGTTTTTTAATAACACGAATATTCCGAATAGGATCGAATGTACGAATAAATACATCAATCCATTCGCGTTACTCGATCTTATTCGCTAAAATTCGCATATGTCTATCATTACATACATAAAAGATACCCAAGCGGAGTTAAAACATGTCAGCTGGCCGACAAGAAAACAGACGATTGTTTTTACAATTGTGGTGGTCTTGATTTCTATTTTCGTTTCATTTTTCCTGGGATTTTTTGATTACATTTTCAAGCTGATTATTGAGAAGTTTGTAATTTAGTCCATCAAGTCCATAAAGGCAAAAGTCTATAAAGCAAATGCATTTACTTTATGACTTTACAGACTTTACGACTTTAACCTAACATCAATGTCTAAACAACAACTACAAACCGGCCGAAATTGGTATGTCATCCACACTTACGCCGGATATGAAAACGCCGTGATGCGAAATCTAAAACAGCGCATTGAATCTCTTGGCATGGAAGACAAAATTTTCAGTGTAATAGTTCCAACCGAAAAGAAAATAAAAATAAAGGGCGGAAAACGAGTAGAAGAGGAGGAGAAAATCTATCCGGGCTACATTTTAGTGGATATGATCGTGACCGAGGACTCATGGTTCGTTGTCCGAAACACCCCTCGGGTTACCGGTTTCGTTGGCTCTGGAATTTATCCCGTGCCGATAGACAAAAAAGAAATTGATGAATTATTCGCCAGAATGAACACAAGTAATGTTAAGCACAAGATTGATTTGTCTCTAAACGACGCCGTTATTATTGTGGACGGACCATTTAAGGATTTGGAAGGTAAGGTTGGGGATGTGGACGAGGAACGTGGAAAAGTCAAAGTTCTCGTAGCCATGTTCGGCCGGGAGACACCGGTTGAGTTGGATTTCTTGCAAGTAAAGAAAATTTAACCTACAAATCGCACGAATATATACTAATCTTTCAAATAATAAATAATTATGACAGAGATTATATATCCAGAATTGTCGTACACAGTTTCAGGCTTGTTATATAAAGTTCATAATGAAATAGGAAGATTTGGAAGAGAGAAGCAATATGGAGATTTATTCGAAAAATTACTTAAAGAATCTAAGATTATTTTTGAAAGAGAAAAAGCTCTACCAATTAAGCTTTTAGATAACAAGTTTACAAATATTGTAGATTTTGCTATAAATAACCAGCTTCTAGTTGACTTGAAAGCTAAACCTATTCTTGCAAAGGATGATTTTTCCCAAATGAAACGTTATCTTGATGCTAGTAAGTATAAGTTAGGGCCAATAGTCAATTTTCATCAAAAATATCTAAAACCTGTACGAATAATCAGGTTAACTAGGTAATTATTCGTTAAGATTCGAAAGGGTCATCATTCGTGGGTTATGGCAAAGAAAGTCACAAAAAAACTAAAACTTATACTCCCAGGGGGAAAGGCCACTCCAGCTCCTCCAGCAGGTCCTATTTTAGGTCAAGCTGGTGTGAATATTGGGGAGTTTGTGAAGCAATTTAACGACGCATCGGCCAAGATGGTAGGGGATCTCGTGCCTGTGGTTGTTTCTGTTTTTGAAGACCGAACTTTCACTTTTGTGCTCAAAACTCCTCCAACGACAGATTTAATAAAAAAAGCTCTGAAAATTGAAAAAGGTTCTGGAAAAAACACTGTTTCAAAAGCAGGAACACTTTCCAAGACTCAACTAAAAGAAATCGCCGAAAGAAAACTTCCAGATCTAAACGCAAATGACGTGGACGCTGCGATGAAAATCGTCGCTGGCTCAGCTCGAAGTATGGGGATTGATGTTAAATAGAGGACACTATTTCCATGCCAGATGTTAAAAATAAAATTCATAAAAACTATAAAGATTTAAAGAAAAAAATTCTAGCTCATAAAACTCTCGGTCACACAATTGTTTGTACTATAGGATCTTGGGATATGCTTCACATAGGTCATTTACGTTATCTTAATGAGGCTAGTAAGCGTGGAGATATTTTACTTGTTGGAACAGATAGTGATAGAGGAATAAAATCCTATAAAGGTCCAAATCGACCGATTATTCCAGAGGGAGAGAGAATGGAAATGTTGTCTTATCAGGATTGCGTTGACTATGTTACATTAGTTGATGATATAGATAGAAAAGGTGCTTGGCAGTACCGACTTATCAAGGAAATTCCAATAGATTTATTCGTTGCAGTTAGTGGCAATAGTTATACAAAAGGTCAGTTAAGGGTGATTAAAAAATATTGTGGAGAATTGGTGGTTTTACCAAGACAAGCAGAAAAAACATCATCAACCGATATTATTCAGAATGTTCTTAAAAGTCATCTAGCAGGAGAAGTTGCCAAATTAAGAGCAAAAAAATAATGTGAAAAGAGATTTAATACTACACCTACCAGTTATTCATAGAGGATACATAGACTTTTTTAAGTCCAATAAAAAAAATATAGCCACAATCCATTTAATTTGTAACTCTTTTTTTAACAAACTATCAGAATTTAAAACAGATATAGCTTCTTTGAAGCCAGAAATTGCTAAAGGTTTGTTGGAAAGTATTGGATTTTCTGACGTTGATATTGTTTCCGAAACCAACATACACAGACTTAAAAAACGACCTCTTATTTTAATAAACGATGAAGTTTCTCGTAAACTTCATGAGAAATATTTATTGAAAAACGATATCAAATGGTCATCAGTTTTTTTGCGTTGGGATAAAAAATCGGTTTTGAATACAAATTCAATTAAAAGTCATGTTTCTAAAAAATCTTTTGATCAAAAAATGATGAAAAGGGCCTACCAGCAGTCAAAAAACAGTTCAGATATTTGGAGACAAGTTGGTGCCGTTGTGGTCATGAGTGGCAAAGAACTAGTCAATGCTTATAATCAAGCCTTACCTAATGATCACTCTCCTTATCAGAAAGGAGCTGTTAGGGATTTTTTGAATGTCGGTGAGAGACCAGATCTTAGTAATACTATTCATGCCGAACAAAAAATCATTGCCGAAGCTTCTAAAATAGGATTTAAATTAAAGGGATCTCATCTTTATGTGACCCATTTTCCTTGCTCGGTTTGTGCTAGACTGATTGCTTTTTCAGGAATTAAAAAATGTTATTACGGAGAAGGTTCTTCTAATCTAGATGGGGAATTGATACTTAAATCTGCCAATGTGGAAATTATTCATGTTCCAATACGTAATAGGATTTAATTCAAATTATTTTTAATTTGCAATAAAGTATCAGTTGTGTTAATAAAAGTATTAGAGGAGAGTGTGAATGAGACAGTATCTTGATTTGTTGGACGATGTCCTTACCAACGGTAAGAGGAAAACTGATCTACAAGGGATTGGCAACCTCGCTATCTTTTGCCGGGAGATGCGCTTTCGTCCGGCCGAAGAGTTTCCGATGATTACCACAAAAAAACTCCCACTTCGTCTGATTGTTGGAGAACTTCTGTGGTTCTTGAGCGGGAGTTCTCGGTGGGACTTTTTGCATGAACACAACATCACCATCTGGGACGAGTGGGGGAAGGCTGAAGTCTCTTCTCTCTACGGACTTCACGAGGGAGATCTCGGTCGAATCTATGGTCCGCAGTGGGTTCGGTGGCTCGCTCGCAACGGCACTGAAATCAACCAGATTCAGCGTCTAGTGGATGGGCTCAAATCACATCCGGACTCTCGCAGGCACAAAGTGATTGCGTGGAATCCGGAAGATGTAGATTCTGTCGCGGTAGCACCATGCCACGGTGATTTCAAGTGCTTTGTGATTGACGGAGAACTTTCGCTTCATCTCAACCAGAGAAGTTGTGACATGTTTCTCGGCGTGCCATTCAACATGGTGTGCTACTCACTTCTTCTGTTCATGCTGGCTCAAGTCACTGGGTTGCATCCGGGAGAGTTCATTCATACTCTCGAAGACGTACACATATACTTGAATCACGTGGAGCAGGTGAAGCTTCAGCTGACGCGCGAGCCGCGTTCCTTGCCGAAGATCGTTCTCAATCCCGACGTGTGTGATATCTTCGGATTCACGTTCTCTGACTTCACGCTCACCGGTTACAACCCGCATCCTCACATTTCGGGGGATGTCGGTATCTAGTTCATCTGGGGCTCCTTCAAGGGGCCCCTTCACTTTTATCCAACAGGAAAATTTACTGTCTTGGATTGATTTTTTTTATTAACTTCAGGATAGATGATGTGAGCGTGAATATGACAAACCGTTGCTCCGGTGTAGTTAGTATTACCAAATCTTAGTGCGATAGCACCACCTTTTATTTTATATTTTTTTATCACCCAATTTGTTAGTATTCTGACTGATTCCCAGTCTTTCTTTGTTAGTTCTTCAAATAACTCTTTGTGTTTAATGTTTATTATCAAAAAGTGATATTTTGAGTTTTTATAAGACCAATTGTTTTCCGTAATAAACCATGCTCCGATTTTTTTAAGGATCGGCTTTTTATGATATTTAAAGTTATCTTGGCAGAAAGGACACTTACCTTTAGATTCAATCGTATTAATAACTTTTTCATACTCACCCTTTCCTTTTGCAAATCTTTTATTTACAACTATTTTTTTCATTGCTAAATTTGGTTATAAGAACCATTGAATGATACTAGCATTTTTCCTTACAGAGTCAAACAAAAGAAGAACCGCGCCTTTCGAGGGCGCGGTCAGTGGGTTTCAAACTCGAGTTCTGGTGTACTCAACAATCCAGAATGAGAACGGGTTTTTTTCATCAGTCTCAACTCCCTTGATGATACGGCCACTCCAAGTTTGGTCCATTGGAGGAAAGAAAGCATCACCGTCAATGACTTCCACGTTTACTTCCGTGACGATGAGGCGGCTGGCAAACGGCATGAAAAGTTTGTAGATTTTTTCCCCGCCAATGACGAAAACTTCTTGGAGTTGAGAAAGTTGAAGCACTTCTTCCGGAGAAGTCAGAATCGTGCACTTTGGTGCGGGAAAATTCTGATTTCTGGTCAAGATGACATTCCACCGATTCGGCAAAGGTTTAAATTTTGCCGGAAGAGAATCGTAGGTTTTCCTTCCCATTATAACAATCTTGCCTTCAGTGGTTGACTTGAAGTGCAACATGTCGGCCCGAAGATGCCATGGTACTTTGCCTTGTTTGCCGATCACCCCATTCAAATCCTTGGCGACGATCATCGTGATTTTATGCATTCCAAACTCCTCTGGTGCGATACTACTCTTTAAAAAGAGTGAGGTCAATGCTATTATACGAATATTACGAATTTGAGCGCATGATACGAATGAAAGATGTATTAGAGAAGAAAATTAAGAATATTTTACTAAATTTGGGAATAAAAAATCCAAAGGTTATTTTGGATTATCCGGCACATTTTGAAATGGGGGATTTGACGACTAATGTGGCTATGGCTTATGCCAAGGAGCTTTCCAAGGAACCTCTTGATTTAGCAAAAGAAATCGTCAGTCACTTGGAAGCCGAGCTTCCAAGTTTGAGAATTGAGGCAGTTCCACCAGGATTTATCAATTTCTTTTTTGATAAAGAATATTTTGAGCCAAAACCTCTAGAAAAAATAAACATCTTAAAAGATCAGAAAATTTTTGTTGAACATACCCAACCGAACCCTTTCAAAGAATTTCATATCGGTCACTTAATGAACAATACCATTGGGGAATCTGTGGCAAGAATAGTCAAGGCAAATGGAGCAGAAGTTAAGACATGCTCGTATCACGGTGATGTTGGGCTACATATTGCTGAAGCTGTCTGGGCTATACAAAAAGGGATTGATCTAAAACAGGCATATGCATATGGCCATAAGGCGGGTGAGAGTGATGAAAAAGTAATTGCCGAAATACTGGAAATAAATAAAAAAATTTATGATAAATCTGATGCAGAAATAAATAAATCATATGAAAACGGGAGGAAAACCTCATTGGAATTTTTTGGGTCTGTTTATGAAAAATTAGACAGTCATTTTGATTACCATTTTTATGAAAGCGAATCGGGGGATGTTGGCAAGGAGCTGGTTTTAAAAAATATAGGAACGGTTTTTGAAGAAAGCGACGGTGCTGTTGTTTTCAAGGGTGAAAATTTTGAACCAAAAACCCATACTAGAGTATTTTTGACCAAGGAAAAACTTCCAACATACGAAGCAAAAGAGCTGGGCCTGGCAAAAATTAAAAAAGAAAAATGGAGTTATGATAAATCCGTTACAATAACAGGAAACGAACAAGACTCCTTTTTTGATGTAGTGGAAGTGGCAATTGGAGAGGTGTTCCCAGAACTTAAAGGCAAATTGCATCACCTATCTCACGGAATGCTTAAACTGCCAACCGGCAAGATGTCATCCAGAACTGGAACGATTATTTCAGCTGAATCACTTATTAATCAAGTCAAAGAGAAGGTTTTGGAGAAAATGAATAGTAGAGAAGAAGTATCAAGGATGCCCCTTGACATTGAGGGGACGGTGGAGGTTGTAGCAATTGGGGCGATTAAGTACTCAATACTAAGGCAGGCCATTGGCGGAGATATTATTTTTGATTTTGATAAATCCATTTCGTTTGAAGGGGATTCCGGTCCATACCTGCAATACAGTGCTGTTCGAGCAAGCTCAGTCTTGGAGAAGGCTAAAGTGTCAAAGGTGCCTTCTGCCATCCACTTGGACATCCGATGTCCAAGTGGATGGCAGACGACGAATTTAGAGAAGTTACTTGAAAGATTTCCAAATGTTGTAGAAAAAGCTGGAAGGGAATATGCACCTCATCATATCGCCACCCATCTTATTGACCTGGCTGGGGAATTCAATTCATTTTACGCCACTCACAAAATAATTGACAAGACTGACAAAACTTCTCCTTATAAGTTAGTTTTAACTAACGCCTTTCTTCAAACAATGACAACCGGACTTAACTTACTTGGTATTAAAGTTCCTGAAAGAATGTGATAAAATTTTATATTGCCGCATACATTATAATAGTGCTATAGCATCATTATAATGTATTGTATATTATAATATTGATATATCAATTAATATATCTAGCGATAAAGCAAATTTAATTATATGGGAATTATTGAAAACTCATTAAGAAAAAGGAAACGAAAAGAAAATATCCAAAAGGCTATTCTAACATCTGTAAAAACCGCTGGCCTTTTAAGTTTGGCTATTTTGGCTCCAAATTCTATTAGATATCTAAAATCACTTGGGATAATTCCTGGAAAAAGACAAAAGGAGATAATTTATGCCTCTAAAAATCGTCTGATAAATAAGGGATTACTAAGTAACAGAAGTGGTTTTTTAGAATTAACAAAAAAAGGGGAAGCAAAACTAGAGTTTTTGGAAATGACTGATTGGAAAATAGATAAGCCGAGAAAATGGGATAAAAAATGGAGGATGTTGGTATTTGATATACCAGAAAGCAGAAAATCTTTAAGAAATAAGATTAGGTTAACTTTGATGAATATCGGTTTCCTAAGATTGCAGGATAGTGTTTGGATTTATCCCCATCCCTGCGAAGACTTAGTGAATTTGTTAAAAGTCGATTTCAGAGTTGGGAAGGATCTTTTGTACATTATTGCGGATTCAATAGAAAATGACAAAAAATTTAGGAATAACTTTAATATACAATAAAGTTGGGGATAAATTTATTTCCATCCATACATTATAATAGTGCTATAGCATCATTATAATGTATGAAAGATATATAAGTATATATAAGTATGTATGAGCATGGACGGTATTGGGCATTCTGTGTTTTTTGGAAAAAGTGACTGGAAATGATAATATGTCTTTATGAATAAGAAAGGAGAAGATAAATCCTTTTCGCCAAAGCAAAGCGGAAGCAATAAATCAAATAAGGCGCTAGCTACGACAGAGGAAGAAATACTGGAATTTTGGAATAAGAATCAAATTTTCCAAAAAACTCTTGATAAGAAAGCTCCAAAAGGTGAGTTCGTTTTCTATGAAGGTCCACCGACGGCAAATGGCAAACCTGGAATTCATCACTTGGAAGCCCGGGCTTTTAAAGATGTTATCCCTCGTTACAAAACGATGCAGGGTTTTCACGTGCGCAGAAAGGGTGGGTGGGATACTCACGGACTGCCGGTTGAGCTTCAAGTGGAAAAAGAGCTCGGTCTGAAATCGAAAAAGGAAATAGAAAGTTACGGCATTGAAGCATTCAACAAAAAATGCAAGGAAAACGTTTGGCAATATGTTGATTTGTGGGAGAAATTTACTGACAGAATGGGTTACTGGATTGATCAGAAAAATCCTTACATAACTTATGAGAATTCATACATTGAGTCTGTCTGGAACATTTTAAGTACTGTAAACGAGAAAAAACTTTTATATAAAGACTATAAAGTTTTGCCGTGGTGTCCTCGTTGCGGTACAGCTCTATCTTCTCACGAGTTGGCTCAAGGATATGAAAATGTAAAAGACCTTTCTGTCACAGTTGAATTTAGAATTGCTGGCAGAAAAAACACATCAATTTTAGCCTGGACGACAACACCTTGGACTTTGCCGGGCAACCTGGCTTTAGCTGTAAATCCAGATATTTTGTATGTCGAAATTGAGAAAAAAGATATGGGTACTGGAGATTTGGTGAGATTTATTCTTGCAAAAGAAAGACTATCTGCCGTTTTTCCAAGTGACGAATATTCTATTGTTAAAGAAATGAAAGGGAAAAATCTTGTTGGTCTTGAATATGAACCACTTTACCCTTTTCTAAAAGATAAGTTTAAAGATAAAAATCCATCTGCTTTCGAAAAAGCATATAAAGTTTACAAAGCGGACTTTGTGAATACTGAAGATGGTACAGGAATAGTTCACACAGCTGTTATGTATGGTCCAGATGATTTTGAGCTTGGTACGAAAATTGGTTTGCCGAAGTCTCACTTGGTTGATGAGGCGGGAAAATTTATTTCCGGGACAGGTTTTCTTTCAGGAAGGTTTGTCAGGGACGAAGATTTAGCAGTGGATATTATTAAAGACCTAGCCAAGCGAGGACTCCTGTTCAAAAAAGAAAAATACGAGCATGCATATCCGTTTTGCTGGAGGTGTCACACGCCGCTTATCTACTATGCCCGTGACTCCTGGTATATTGCCATGTCAAGATTGCGTCATGAGTTAGTCGAGGAAAACAAAAAAATAAACTGGGAACCAGAGTACATAAAAGAGGGCAGGTTTGGCGAATGGCTTCGAGAAATAAAAGATTGGGCTATTTCTCGTGAAAGGTATTGGGGGACCCCACTACCTATTTGGACAAACAAGAACGGTAACAAAACTGTGGTCGGAAGCCTAGATGAGCTTAAGAAACTTACTAAGAAATCCGGAAACAAGTATTTTGTCATGCGCCACGGGGAAGCAATAGATAATGCCAAGCACATACTTGATCCGAAAGGTGACCCAAACAATCATTTAACGGATAAAGGGAAAAGTGAAGCTATATTGGGAGGAGAAAAATTAAAATCAAAAAAAATAGATCTGATATTCTCATCACCATTTTTACGAACAAAAGAAACGGCTGAAATTGTTCGAACAGAGCTCGGCTTAAGTCGGGAAGCGGTTATTCAGGATGAAAGGCTTCACGAGTATAACGAAAAGGACGTAACTTTTGTTAGGAAAAGAATTGGCGATTTTATTTATGAAATAGAAAGCAAATACAAAGAGAAGAATTTTCTTATCATTTCCCACGGTAATCCATTATGGTTTCTGAAAAAAATATCTTCTTGGTCGGGTGACAATGATTTTATTGAAGAACAAATGTTAAATACTGGAGAAGTAAAAGAACTGTCATTTAGTCCAATGCCTCACAACGAAAATTTTGAGCTAGATTTGCATCGTCCATTTATTGACACAGTTGAGTTAGAAAATGAAAAAGGCGAACCACTTACTCGAGTCAAAGAAGTTTTGGATGTTTGGTTTGATTCCGGAGCCATGCCTTTTGCTCAATATGCAGACAAGCGCAGACTAGACGCGGACGGACGCGGAAAATCATTTGAAAAGTTGTGGAAAAAAGTGCCATATCCGGCTGATTTTATTTCTGAAGCCATAGATCAAACTCGCGGGTGGTTTTATACTCTGCACGCAATTGGTGTTCTTATGGGCAAGGGCAAGTCATACAAGAATGTTATTTGTCTCGGCCATGTTCTGGATGCGGAGGGGAAGAAAATGTCCAAATCTATAGGAAACGTGGTGGATCCTTGGGAAATGATGGATAAGTATGGGGCAGACGCCCTGCGTTTTTGGATGTATAGCGTTAATCAGCCCGGAGATTCCAAAAACTTTGACGAAAAAACAGTTGATGATGTCGTAAAAAAAGTTTTTAACCTCGCTGAAAATATTCTGGCTTTTTATGAGTTATACAAGGACGAATTTGTTGCTCCGAGCGACAAAAGCAAAAATATTTTAGACAAGTGGATAATTTCCCGCTTGAACGAACTTTTAAGTCTTGGCACCAAGTCACTGGACAAATACAAGCCATTTGAAGCTTCCAGAGCATTGAGAGATTTTATTAACGATTTTTCAACTTGGTATTTGAGGCGATCAAGGGAAAGATTTAAGTTGGATGATCTGAATGAAAAAAAAGAAGCATTGCAAACGACAAGATTTGTGCTTCTGGAATTGGCAAAATACATGGCTCCGTTTACACCCTTTTTTGCTGAGATCGTTTATCAGAAAGTGAGAGATAATCCCGCTCCAGAGAGCATACATTTATGCAACTGGCCGGAAACAGGCAAAATTCATTCCAATATTCTTGAGAATATGAGAATAGTTCGGGATATTGTGTCAAGGGCCCTTGAGCTTCGACAAAAGGCAGGGATAAAAGTCAGACAGCCACTCGGGAAGTTAAAAGTTAAAAGTAAAAAGTTTGGAAACGAATACTTGGAGATTTTGAAAGATGAGCTAAATGTTAAAGAAATTGAGTTCAATGAAACTATAAAAGAAGAAGTTTGGCTTGATACCAATCTAACTGAAGAGTTGAAAAAAGAGGGAATGGCGCGCGATATCATTCGTGGTATTCAAGATGCCAGAAAAACTGAAAATCTAAATCCAGGCGAAAAAATAAAATTAGTTGTAAGTACGAGCGAGGACATTAAAACAATAATCAATTCCTATCTTGAAATGATTCAGACACCAACTCAAGTAGCTAGCATTATGTTTTCAGAAGATAAACAAAAGCATAACATAGACATAGAAGGGCAAAAAATTTCTGTTTCAATTCTGAAATAATGAGTTATCACATTTACACCACCGAAGGAATTATATTAAAACGGCAAGTTTTTGGCGAAGCCGATATTCTTTTACACATTTTAACGAAGGAGTTTGGTCTTATCATGGCCTCGGCTCGTTCGGCTAGACTGCAAGCCTCAAAGTTGAAAGGCAGTCTTCAGGAGTATCAACATATTTCCGTTTCTTGCGTTAAAGGAAAAAACGGCTGGAGAATTACCAATGTCGGTGATTTGGGTTCATACTTTTTTAATTACCCTGAAGCTCATCGAAGAATTTTGGCTCAAATTTCGGATTTACTTATGAAAATGATTTCGGGAGAATTGACTCATCCGGAAGTTTTTGAAACAGTGGACAGCGGTTTTGAATTTTTACAAAATTTGCCGGAGAAAAATCTGGCAGATTTTGAAGCCTTGCTCGTTCTTCGAATCCTTTACGAACTTGGTTATGTGGCTAAAAGCGAGGAAATTCATATTTTTATAAAAAATATCAGTGATTGGCGCCAAGAGCTTGTTGAATTAGCCGGTGAGAAGAAAACAGTCATAGTAGGTCTAATAAACAAAGCCATCAAAGAAAGCCATTTATAGATCATTCCGTTGGATTTATGTTATAATTTATCCATGCCAGACAAAGAAGAAAGCAGTATAGAACGGCTGAAAAAGACTCTTTATTCCAGAAATGAGAAAATTATTCCGAAAGAAAAACGAACCTCAATGCAAAACTTGGACATGGAAGCCCCGACAAGTTGGGGTCAGGCCAAGTCCTTTCAATTTTCACCGGAAATGATGTCAAGAAAAAATAATTCTTTCTTTAACAAGTTTCTCATAGGTTCTCTGGTTTTTTTTGTTGTGTCGCTCGGAGTGGCAATATTTATTTTTTTCGGAGGGGTAAACATGATTTCTTCCGATAATTTGGATATTAAAATTACAGCGCAAAGTTCCGTATCTTCAGGGGAGGAGCTTGACATCGGACTTTCCATTCTGAACGGAAATAATACTGATTTGGAAAATGTTGTCCTGTTCATTGAATATCCGGAAGGCTCGGAGATTATCGGTGAGGAAAATAGAATTATTACTCGTGACAGAATCAGTCTGGACACCATTGCCCAGGGAAAAAGCAAAGATTACACCATCCGCGCGCTGCTTTTTGGTGAAAAGGATATTGTAAAAACTTTTACTTTCAAAATAGAGTATAAAGTAAAAGGATCAAATGCCATTTTTTCAAAAGAGAAAACCTACGATGTCTTGATTGGATCATCCCCGATACTTTTGGACGTGTCATATCCGAAAGAAGTAAATTCCGGACAACAAATGACCCTATCAATTAATATAACCTCAAATTCAAGCGTTCCAATAAAAAATACTTTGGTAAAAGTGGAATATCCCTACGGTTTTACCTACAAAAGCTCCAACATAAAGCCGTTAAGCGATAACTCTGTTTGGAACATCGGGGACTTGCGCAATGGCGACAAGAAAACGCTTTCCGTCACCGGAGTCATTATAGGCCAAAATATGGAAGACAGGTCTTTTATTATTTCTGTCGGCAGTCAGAATCCGCAAATCAAATCAGACATAGACACGATTTTAGTGGAAGAAACTGAAACAGTCGGCATTCGCAAGTCCTTCTTTGATTTGCAGACTATCGTCGGCGGAGGCAATGTGAAATCGGTGGGGCAATTTTCCCCAGTGACCATTAATTGGCAAAATACCTTGCCGGACAAAATATTAAATGCCAAAATAGAGGCCACTTTATCCGGGAATATTCTGGACAGATCCAAGGTCTTAGTCGGTGATAGCGGTTTTTATAGGTCAGTTGATAATGTTGTTTTGTGGGACAAAAACACTACGGAGAATCTTCTTCAAATAACGCCGGGCGGGAGCGGTAGTGTTTCTTTAACTCTGGTTTCACTTACCAACCCAGTTTTAGTTAGATCAATAAAAAATCCTCATATTGATTTGCACATAGTTATGACTGGGGATCGGTCAGGGCTTGACTCCGCAACCATATCTTCCAGCGAAGATGTAACTATAAAAATAAATTCAACACTGGAACTTAACTCCCAGTCTTTCAGAAGCGTCGGACCCTTTAACAATATCGGACCGATTCCTCCTAGAGCTGACATTGAATCAACCTACACCATAACTTGGACAATAACCAATACCACAAACGATTTGAGCGGCGTCGCAGTTTCTGCGGTATTGCCGACCGGAGTGATTTGGAAGGGTGAAACACAACCGGTTTCAGAGAGAATAAACTATAACCAAGACACCCGGACTGTTTCTTGGAATATTGGGAATGTATCTGCCGGTGTGGGATTTACTCTGTCTCCAAAAACCGTCTCATTTAAAGTCGGAATTATTCCAAGCATAAATCAAATCGGTTCAGCTCCGACTTTGCTTTCTCAAATAAACGCAACCGCCACTGATACTTACACTGAAGGGCAAATTTGGGCAACAATTCCTCCCGTTACTACCCAGTACTCGGATCCTGATTACAAAGCCGGAAATAATATTGTGGTGAAATAGTAGCCAGTAGTTAGCATATAGGTTAATATAAATTCTATGGCAGAAAACAAAAGTGACCTTATGGAAAAAATTGTCTCGCTTTGCAAAAGGCGTGGTTTTGTTTTTCAAGGTTCAGAAATATACGGCGGTTTTGCTGGCACTTATGATTTTGGACCATATGGGGTTGAACTTCAGAGAAATGTTATTAGCGAGTGGACGAAAGCAATGAATGAGAGAGACAACATGGCTCGTCTGGATTCCAGTATATTTACAGCAGGAAGCGTATGGCAAGCAAGTGGACATGTATCAGGTTTTTCTGACCCGCTTGTTATTTGCAACGAATGTCATAGTAAACAAAGAGCGGATCATCTTTTGGAGTCGGTAGGTGTGGTTGCTGATGAAAAAATGACAGAAGTAAAAATTAATCAGATTTTTGATGAAAATCGAGGAAAAGTAAAATGTCCAGTATGTGGTAAAAAAAAATTTAGCAAAGTATCAACGAGAAGTCTTTTGGCCACATCGTCACTTGGTATGTTTGAAGAAGGGGATGAACAAGTATATTTGCGCGGTGAAACAGCCCAAGGTATTTATATAAACTATAAAAACATTCTTTCTACGGGGATGTACTCTGTACCCTTTGGTATTTATCAAGTTGGCAAGGTATTTAGAAACGAGATAAGTCCGCGACAGTTTCTTTTTCGCAAAAGAGAATTTGAACAGATGGAGATGCAATATTTTGTGCATCCAAAAGAAGCGCGAGTTTTGTATGAGGAATGGAAGAAGGAGCGTATGAAATATTATGAAAGACTTGGGATAAAAAAAGAAAAATTAAGATGGAAACAACACGAAAATTTAGTTTTTTACGCTAAAGAGGCATGGGACATTCAGTATGAGTATCCCTTTGGATGGAACGAACTTGAAGGTATTCACTATCGAGGTGATTATGATTTGACTCAACATCAAAAATTTTCAGGTGTAGATATGTCTTATTTTGATGAGGAAACAAAAGAGAGATTTATTCCACATATTATCGAAACTTCAGTTGGAGTTGATCGTACCATGCTCATGGTTCTTCTCGATGCATATGATGAAGATAAAATGAGCGATGAAAAACGAGTTGTTCTTCGTTTCAAACCAAATATGGCGCCGGTCAAGGTTGCAGTTTTTCCACTCCTAAAAAACAAGCCTGAATTAGTGGAAAAAGCAAAAGAGATTTACAAAACTTTGAAAAAAGAATTTGGAGCGGTTGTTTTTGACGACAACGGCAATATTGGAAAAAGATACAGAAGACAAGATGAAATCGGAACTCCATGGTGCGTGACCGTGGACTTTGAAACCATAGAGAAAGATGCTGGCGTAACTTTGCGTGATCGTGATACAGGTGAGCAAAAAAGGATGTCAGTTGAAGAAATTATTTCTCTTGTAAAATCCCAAATATAATGCTTTTTAAAAAGACTGTTTTAAAAAATGGTTTGACTGTTATTACTGTTCCAATGAAAGACAACCCCTCAGTTACATGTCTTGTTACTGTCAAAACCGGTTCAAAATATGAAACGAAAGACATCAACGGACTTTCACATTTTTTGGAACACATGTGTTTTAAGGGCACAACTAACCGTCCAAGACCAATTGATATCGCCCTTGAGCTCGATAACATCGGCGCTCAAAACAATGCTTTTACTGGCCAGGAATATACCGGTTACTACGCTAAAGCTCATTTGAAACACACAGATATAATTTTGGATGTAGTTTCAGATATGTATAACAATCCGATTTTTGATTCTAAAGAAATTGAAAAAGAGCGAGGGGTTATTATTGAGGAAATAAATATGTACGAGGATATGCCTCATGTTAAAGTTTATTATGTTTTTCTGGAGTTGCTTTATGGCGATCAGCCTGCTGGTTGGGATATTCTAGGTCCGAAAGAAAATATTGCCAGAATTACACAAAAGGATTTTCTTAAATACCGAGCCAAACATTATGTAGCTTCTGCCACCACAGTTATAGTTTCAGGAAACATTGATGAAAGCAAAATAATAAATCAAATTAAAAAACTATTTCATAATATTTCTACGGATGGAAAAACAGACAAAATAAAAGTGGTGGAAAACCAGATCAAACCGTCAATAAAATTGAGACACAAAGAAACGGATCAAACCCACTTGATCATTGGTGTTCGAACATTTGGAGCAAAGGACAAGAGACACATCATTCTCAAAGTTCTCAACTCATTGTTAGGAGGTGGAATGAGCAGCAGGATGTTTCGAAAATTAAGAGAGCAAATGGGTTCCTGTTATTATGTAAATACGGATTCTGATAAATTTACCGACCACGGTTATTTGTATATTTCTGCCGGGATAAACATAAAACGAATTGAAGAGGTAGTCACTGCCATTTTATCTGAATTAAATAAAATCAAAAATGAAGATATTTCAACGGAAGAATTACAAAAAGCAAAAGATTATTTAGCCGGTCATATTTATTTAGGATTGGAATCATCGGATTCATTAGGTCTGTATTATGCTTTTCAGGATATTCTAGGAGAAGATATAAAAAATCCTGATGGATTAATAAAAAACATCCAAGAAGTTACGGCAAAAGAAATTCAAGATCTTGCAAAAGAAATTTTTATTGATAAAGGTTTAAACATGGCGATTGTTGGTAATATAAAAGATTTGCAATCACTTGGAAAAATCTTTCATTTTTAACTTTTACATCACAGCAAACTAGTGCTATTATGGCGTTATGGAACTTGGGGAAAAAACAGTAAGTATTAGCGTGGGTACAATCGTAAAAGCTATAGTTGTAGTTCTTCTTTTTATCGTGCTTTTCGTCTTGAAGGATTTAGTTCTTGTTCTGCTTTTGTCCATTGTGGTGGCCTCGGCTGTTGAGCCCGGAGCCCAATGGTTTGTCCGTCGCGGCCTTCCTCGTCTTTTTTCTGTCATTTTAATATATATTGTCATTGCTATTTGTGTCATCGGCATACTTTTTTTCCTTCTTTTGCCGTTACTTTCCGAATCCACCGATTTTTTGAGAAATCTTCCTTCATACTTTAATACCAGCAATGTAACCAATATCATATCCAATAATAATTTTTTATCATCCCAGCCTTTTGTGGCCGGCATAACGGATCGTCTGAACTTGGATTCAATAATTCTCCAGATCAACAATATCATTGGAGGTATTACCTCCAACACCTTTAGCGCGGTGGCCGCAGTATTCGGCGGCATATTGAATTTTTTCCTAACAATCATTCTTTCGTTTTATCTGGCTGTCGATGAGGATGGTGTTGGAAAATTTCTAAAATCAATATCTCCCATAAAACACGAAAAATATATTACCGCTCTATGGAAAAGGTCTCAAAAAAAGATAGGTCTGTGGATGCAAGGCCAGCTTGTTCTTTCTATTATCATCGGTATGCTTGTCTATCTCGGATTACTTATCATTAATGTGCCGAACGCCTTGCTTTTGGCCGCTCTGGCGGCGGCCTTTGAAATAATCCCTCTTTTTGGGCCTATTTTGGCCTCAATTCCAGCTATCATAATAGCTTTCGCCACCGGCAATATAACCACAGCTCTTATTGTGGCAGGTCTCTACATTATTGTTCATCAATTTGAAAATCAGCTGATTTATCCTTTGGTCGTGAAAAAAGTGGTCGGGGTTTCTCCAGTGGTTTCAATCATAGCTCTGGCCGCCGGGTGGCAATTGGCCGGTTTTGTCGGACTTGTTTTGGCTGTACCTATTTCAGCAGTCATTACAGAATTTATGAGTGATTTTGAGAAAGACAAAATTGAGAGAACAGAGAGGATGTTGAACAAGTAAAACACGACACCAATACACGAATGAGCACGAATATACGAATAAAATACATAAAATTCCATTAGTGTCGCACTATTATGTCTAAATCATTTTATATTACGACTACTCTTCCATATGTAAATTCCGACCCACATATCGGTTTTGCTATGGAGATTATTCGAGCTGATATCATCGCTCGAGCCAAAGAGCTTCAAGGTTTTGAAGTATTTTTCAATACTGGAACTGATGAGCATGGTCAGAAAATTTTTGATAATGCTAAAACGGCAGGCAAGGCAGTTCAAGATTTTGTTAATAAAAACTCCTTAAAATTTAAAAATCTTAAGGAGTCTCTAGGTCTTCTTCCTACAATACATTTTATCCGCACTACAGATACACATCACATAAAATCTGCACAAGAATTTTGGCAAAGATGTGCTAAGGCAGGAGATATTTACAAAAAAAATTATAAAATAAAATACTGTGTTGGTTGTGAGTTGGAAAAGCAAGATTCAGAAATAATAGATGGCAAGTGTGAACTTCACCCAAACATAGAGCTGGAAATAAGGGAGGAAGAGAATTACTTTTTCAAGTTCAGTAAATTCGAAAAACTACTTTTAGAGTTTTATGAAAAAAATCCAAAATTCGTTGTACCAGATTTTCGTTTTAACGAGATAAAAGCTTTTGTAAAAAGAGGTCTACAGGATTTTAGTATCTCTCGCTTAAAGTCCAAAATGTCGTGGGGAGTTCCAGTGCCAGGAGATCCAGATCATGTCATGTATGTTTGGTTTGATGCTTTAGTTAGTTACATCTCCACTTTGGGCTGGCCAGAAAATCTGGTAAATTTTGAAAAATTTTGGAAAAACGGAACACCGGTCCAATATTGTGGCAAGGACAATCTCCGTCAACAATCTGCTATGTGGCAGGCTATGCTCATGTCCGTGGGTCTTCCGCAAAGCAATACGATCGTAATTGACGGATTTATCACAAATGAAGGACAGAAAATGTCAAAGTCTCTTGGTAACGCAACCAACCCAAAAGATTTGGTGGCAGAATATGGCATCGATGCATTGAGATATTATGTTGCGCGAGAACTTTCAACATTTGAAGATAGTGATGTCAGTTTGGAAAAATTCAAAAAAGCTTATAACGCAAATCTTGCCAATGGTTTGGGGAATTTAGTTTCAAGAGTGATGAAAATGGCAGAAGGGAATTTGGAAAAACCAGTTTCAATCTCGGAATGGGAAGATATGTCAGATTACTTTTCTTACCTTGAAAATTTTGAAATTGGAAAAGGGACTGACTATATTTGGGTAAAGATTGGAGAGATGGACTCACTTATACAGAAAACTGAGCCGTTTAAGCTTGTAAAAACAAATAAAGAAGAAGGGCAAAAAATAATATCAGAACTTGTCGTTCGTCTTTATTCTCTGGCAAGGATGCTAAATCCGATAATGCCTGATACTTCCACAAAAATAAAAGAGCTAATCAAATCAAATAAATCTCCAGAAAAACCGCTGTTCTTACGAAAAGATTAAATATGAAGTACGAATATTTTGACATTCATTCCCACCTCTATTTTCCTGATTACGACAAAGACAGGGAAGAAGAAATAGAAAGAATGAAAAAAGCCAAAATCGGTACTATTGTTATCGGTACGAATTTTGACTCGTCACAAAAAGCAATAGAGCTTGTAGAAAAGCACGAGAATCTTTTTGCTTGCATTGGACAGCATCCAGAAGATTTAAATGCTGATTCTGTTTTTGACGAGAGGTTGAAAGGTTTAGCACAACACAAAAAAGTGGTGGCCATAGGTGAGTGTGGTTTAGATTACTTCCGTCTTACTGAAAATATTAACTCAATGAAACTTATTCAAAAAACTGTTTTTGAATATCACATTGATTTGGCTATTTCGAAAAATTTACCACTGATGCTTCATATTCGTCCAAGCAAAGGAACACAAGATGCCTATCTTGACTCGCTAAATATTTTGGAACATCATGCAAAAATTGTCGGCGGAAAATTGCGTGGTAACGCACATTTTTTTGCCGGAAACAAAGAAATTCTGGAAAGATTTTTAGCAATAGGATTTACCGTATCTTTTACTGGGGTTATCACTTTTACTCATGACTATGACGAGCTTATAAAACTTACTCCGCTTAACATGATAATGGCCGAAACCGACGCTCCTTTCGTAGCCCCGGTTCCGCACAGAGGAAAACGTAATTCCTCCCTTTATATGCCCGAGGTGGTGAAGCGCATTGCCGAGGTCAAAAATGAATCATTGGATAAAGTAAAACAAGCTTTAATGGCCAATACAATTAGGCAATTTAATCTTGTTGCACAGGAGTAGGTATTATGCTAGTCTTTGCTTTATGGAAAATGTAGACACAAGAGGTGAAGTTGGAGCAACGACAGTGTATGAGCTGTCTTATTTGCTCCTACCAGCTCTTGCGGCGGAGGAAATTTCCGCCAAAGGTTCGTCTCTAAAAAATCTCATATCAAAAACTGGTGGAGAGCTCATCTCTTTTGAGGAACCGATTCTTATTGATCTTGCATACCCAATGGTCAAAGTTATCCAAACCATTCGTCACAAAGCGGGGAGCGGGTATTTTGGATGGATAAAATTTGAGATGGAAAAAAGTAACATAGCCAAAATAAAAAAAGCCCTTGATAACGATTTTAATGTCTTGAGATATTTAATTATAAAAACGGTGCGAGAAAACACTCTTCTTTTAGGTAAAATGAAGATGCAAAAAGAAGGAAGAGTCAGAAAAGAAGAAAGCGAAGAAATTCCTGACGAAATTCCAAAAGGAGTTATAGCTGAAGATATTGATAAAAGTATAGATGATTTGGTCATCGTTTAGCTTTATGGACTTTACGACTTTATAAACTTTTAACTAACTTATATGTATCTAAACAAAGCGATGATTATAGGAAATCTTACAAGGGATCCGGAAATCCGAGCCATTCCGTCTGGGGTCAAAGTGGCCAGTTTCTCTGTGGCTACAAATCGAGTTTGGAAGGATAAAAACGGAATTAAACAAGAAAATGTTGATTATCACAATATTGTAGTTTTTGGTCGGCAAGCGGAAATTGTCGGGCAATATATGAAAAAGGGCAGTTCAATCCTAGTAGAGGGCAGAATGCAAACCCGAAGTTGGGACGATGCTTCCGGAGTAAAAAAATACAGAACAGAAATTGTGGCAGATAGAATTCAATTTGGGCCAAGAAGGGAAGGAGCAAGTAGCTACACTCCTCCAGCAGAAGAAGATAATAAGAAAGCTATAGATACTATTGAGTATCCGGAAGAAGAAATTAACCCTGAAGATATACCGTTCTAAAATTTCTAATTTTCAATTTCTAATTTCTAAACAAATATGAATACAAAGAAATGTTACTTCACTGAAAACAATATCAAGTATATAGACTACAAAGATGTGGATTTACTGAAGAAGTTTCTAAATCCTCATGCTCGAATTATTTCTCGCAAGAGAACAGGTGTAACAGCAAAGCACCAGAGGAATCTCGCAATGGCGATAAAACGTGCTCGCTTTATGGGATTACTTCCTTTCGTATCTAGATAGATAAATCTCTTTCTCGTTATATTTTTTATAGTACCAGAATAATTTTGTGCTCAAAATTTTCTTTCTGCTCATGCTTCATGCACTCCGCAGACACTATAAAAAATACAACTCAACGAGATTTTACGTTGAAACGAGTAATCCAGTTTCCAGAGACTGCGGAGGCAATTAGCAATTAACAACGAAGATAGAGTAAGCCTGAAGCACTGTTTGAGCGAAGCGAGTTTGCGAAAAGGCTACGTATCTAGGAGATTAATTGCTTGATTGCTGAGCGAGAGGAAAATTTCAGAAGAAATTTATCCGTGCTTTGGAAACTGGATTACGAGTGATTTTTAAAAATTACTTCCACCCACTCGTTCGGAGTAGTCTCCGGTTTCTGTATTGACCCGGACAACATCTCCTTCTTTGATAAACATTGGAGCTTGGATTTCTACTCCAGTTTCTAGTTTTACTGTTTTTGTTCCGCCTTGAGCAGTGTTGCCTTTAACAGCTGGGTGAGCTTCAATAACTTTTAGTTCCATTTTGATTGGCATTTTTACACCGATCGTTCTTTCTCCAAAAGACAAAACTTGAACAATTGAATTTGATTTCAAGAATTTGCCACGGTCGCCGATGATTTCTTCTGACAATGAAAATCTTTGACTAGGGTCTTTTGAGTCACAGAAAGTAAACTGTCCTCGGTTTGAAAAAAGAAATTTTACATCTTTTGAATCAATTTCCGCTTCCTCCACTTTTTCTGACACGTGAAAAGACTGCTCGGTCACTTTGCCTGTAATTAGGTTTCGGATTTTTGTCGCGTTTACAGGTTTGCGCTGTTGTTTACGAAAAACATGTGAAGTTAGCACTTCCCACGGCTCGCCATTAAAAACGATATATTTTCGCTCTGTTATTTCACTGTAATCTAGCATTGTCATCTGATTTGTAGTTAAGGTAACAGGGGATAATATAGCTTATTTAAGCCATAATAGCCATACTTGACAAGTAATATAAAAAGGTATATAATTAAAGAAGACGGTTCTTACAAAAACCCCTCAATCCGAACACCTTCTGATAAAATAATATTCTCACCAATCATACCGCTACCAGCGGATTTTTTCATCTCAATTTTTGCAACTTCTTTTCCAAACTCTTCTTTGGGTGTCTG
>Ga0209542_10001653_pt1 | contig 51799 bp, 58 predicted proteins | sample RifCSPhighO2_01_FD_184028 | JGI IMG/M metagenome (GOLD analysis project Ga0209542, IMG submission 184028) | Soil microbial communities from Rifle, Colorado - Rifle CSP2_plank highO2_0.1 (SPAdes) (version 2) | ecosystem: Environmental > Terrestrial > Deep subsurface > Rock core/Sediment ...
CTTGGTGCCTTTGGCAGAATCCTCCTTCTAACTAATTCTGAACACCCACATACTTGTCGGCGGCGATGTACTTGAATTGATAGCCGCCGGTGATTTCCCCGTGGAGCCGGGGTTCCTGGTTGACTTTGAACTCCAGGCAGCCGTGCCTGCCCCACGAGGCCGGGTCCAGCATTGCCGCGGTCTGGCCGACCTTAGGCAACAGTGGCAGCCAGCCGCTAGAAACACCCTTTTCCGTGGCTCGGACCAACAGCGCCAGATGGCGCTGGTAGTCCGGATAGGGAAGGACAGTGTTGACCTTCCCCAGAAGCGGCGGCGCCGGCACCCCGTATGGACTCGACAACCCCCGCCCCTCGTAATTTGGATTGGGGTTGAACGGGTTGTCCGCGGGGTGCATGGCATGCTCCGAGTACCGCGGATAACTGATATACCCGCTGGTTTCGTAGATAACCACCGGTTCGCTGAACTGCACGCACCCCTGGGGATGGAGGTTGGTGGCCTGGATGAACGCGTACGGGTCGGGCGCAATCGGCATGGCGCCGTTTTGCCGGTCCAACGCCGCCTGCCGATCAACTTGCCGAAGGTGGTCTTTGGAGCCGAACTCCTTGAGTCCGGCCCCAAAGTTCCGGTCATCGCCCCCAACGAGGGGAGCAACTTCGGCCTTGTCTTCACGTGCGCGGATCTTCTCGTGGCTATCAGCCAGCGAGTTGATGGCGCGGACCCCAGCCTCAGCCGGCGGCAGGATGGCTGGAACGATCCGGAACCAGACGAGCAGCCCAAGGGCAGCGGCGATCATGAACAACTTGATGTATTTCATGGCGTCGTCTCCTTAGTGAGTGCTCGCGCCTGACTTCCGCGTCGCTAAGTGCAGAAGTAAGGCACCCAGCAGCAGCGTGATGATCAGAAACACCACGAGTTCCTCGCTCAACTCGGGCGTTTTGGCGCTTTGCCAGGCCTCCTTGACCGAGACCAGGTCCCAGGAGCTCGGCCGGTTGGTGTAGCGGCCTGCCTGGATGTCGGCGATCAGCTGGTTGATCTCCGACAGGCGCGTCTGGTCAGCGGCCGTGAGGTTCGGCAACCGAGCTAGAATGGCGTTTCGCTCCTCGCTCAGGCGTTCGATGCCCGCGGCTTCGTACTCCGCGGTCGAAAGCCTAGCTTCACCCTCGGCGTAGTTCACCCGCAGGTTGCGCCTGCCGTCAAACGGACGGAAGAACGACACCGTGCAGATGACCATGATCGCCAGAGGAACCATGAGCCACTTCCGCGCGACTGGCCTCGGGTTTTGCTCCGGGCTTGGCCAGATAGCGAATGCCGTGGCGAACGCCAGTGTCACCAGCGCGAAGAATAGCGAGAGGTTGGTGAATACCGGCACCAGGCTGGCATAGGCGCTTCCCGCGGCTACGGCGGCCAGGCCGGACATCACGGCACGCAGGGCCTTGTCGGCCCGCGCTTGCGTGAAGATTTCCGGCAGCTCGATCGGCTTGTCAGGCAGCGGCCTCGAAACTTGCTTGACCGATTCGATCAAGGCCGTGTCCCCGACTATACCTGCTTGTGCCAACACCCACAGCCGTACATACATGTACAGCCAGAGGATGGCAGCCAGCATTCCGGCCAAGGCGGTGAGAAACCGTCCCGTGCCGATCAGCCATAGCCAATCGCCGGCGAATCCGACACGAGCCAAGAGCAGTCCCAGCCCGAGCAGGCCGACGTTGAGAATCAGCGCCCTGAACAGGACGTGGACGGTTTCGTGGATGTGTTCCCGCGTCCAGTTGCCAACCCCCAGGAAGAGGTTGCGCAACCACTCGGGCAACAGAAGCAGCAGTTGGGCCATGGTTATCGTCTCCTATCCTACTACTTGAAGGGGTTGAAGTTGAACCACCTATGCCAGAATGAAAAGGCGGGCAAGGGTGTTCGCCAGCGAGCGAGTTTCAGAGCGATCCGCGCTCGCGTCTCGGCGTTCCTTGCCGAAGCCCATGCTTCCAGGGCTTCGATGAACTTCTCCGTGTCGCCTTTTTCAAACGCGCCGCCGCCGCGCAGAAACGCGGCGCGCGCGGCGTCGTCAGGCATGAGCGCGAGCTGGATGAGGTTGGCGCGCCGCACCGCGCGGTTGGGTTCGATGGTGTGCTGCAGCCGTTGCTTGGCCCGCACATCATCCGGCAGTGCCGCCAGGAACGTGTCCAAGGCGGCAAGCTGCGCGAGGGCGACTGGACTGGCTGCACCGAGGGCGCGAGCCATTCGGTACAACGCCAGCCGGTCCGAGTCCATGATGGACTCGTCTTCGGGTCCCAAGCCCTTCAGCCTGGGCCGCAACGCTTCAGCCGCTTCACCGCGCTTGCCCTCAGCCGCGAGCTTGGTGACTTTTTCGAGCAGGGCGCGGTCAGCAGGCTGAAAGCCGCCCCTAAAGAAGGTCCGGGCGACGTGTTCGGCGCCGAGGTCCGACAAGAATTGGACGATGATGTCCAGGACCTTGTGGACCATGACATCAGCGTTGATCCAATCGCGAATTGAAGCCATGTCAGTCTCCCTAGAGAAACGCGAGGGTTTTATCCGCTCGCTCGTCGGTTTCCGCATGCCGGAAGCTGATCCGGCACTCCAGTCCAGAGTATTGCACTTCCAGAAGCAGGCGACCGTTGGCTCCGACGTTGAGGGTGAAAAACTTGACGTTGGTAGCGAGGATGGTATTAGCGGCTCGATTCACGAGCGTGACACTCTCGCTCGCGGCGAACTCGACCACTCCCGTCGTTGGTTTTTCGCCCTTCTCATCGTAGGTCAGGATTTCCATGGCGTATTTCATATCCATGGAGTCCTGGTCGCCTTCCGGCAGAACCTTGAGACGAGCCTTCTTCTTGCCGCTTGTCTCTTTCTTCGGTTCGCCCTCGGCCGGGATTTCAACCGGCTCGGAGTAGCGGCCCTGGAAGCACGCGGCCATGTGGGTGGCGTCCGACGAGCCCTTGGACATGTCGATCATGCCGCGGGCCACGCCGTCGGTTTCCACTCGCACGGCAACCGGCTTGTCGCCGATCTTCACGCGGTTCCGTTCAGCATTGCCTTCGGGACCGGCGCCAAATGTGACGAGCGCGCCGGGCTGGGGCTTGCCGGGAACCGTGACCGTAACGAACACCTGTGATTGAACCCCAGACACCTTCAGGACTGGTCTGGGGTCTTGCTTGGGCTTGTCGCCCTTGCCGCGACCTTTGTCGCGGCCATTGCCGCGATCGCGGCGATTATCTCTGCGATCATCTGCCATGACTGTCCTCCCCCGCATCGCGGGATCTGTGTTTGTGAGATCTAAACGCGAGATTGCCTCATGCCGAATGTTTCCACTCGACACAAAACAATCCCAGCGAACTAACGTTGTCAAAGATCTATCACGCTTTCCCTGCTACAAATAGGGAGGCAGTTCCGCCGTCGCTTGCGCTTTGGCGAGACAGGCATGATTGACCGCGTATCTTAGCAGATATTGACAGAAATGTCAAGATGTGCTAGATTTTCCTGTTGCCCGCAATATGGGTGATGCAGTTTCTCGTTGCACACTTTTTGAAAAAACTGGAGGAATTCCATGAAGCGATGGATCGTGACCCACCGGCGTCGGCACAACGATGAGTTTGTCGGCGAACTGCAGCTGCGCTTGCTTATGTCTGGCATGGCCCAGGCAGAGCTCGTCGAGGTCGGTAACCCCGACGACATCACGGCCGAGAAGCTCCGGGAGGCAGGCGTTGAATTGCCTGCGGAATTGGCCGGGGCTGTGTCCTGGCAGGAGCTTGAGAAGCATGGGGTGTATCTGCTTGGCATCGGCGGCAGCGATCTGGACGAGCATGGCCGCGGGGAGTATACGTGTGCTGCAGAGTTGGTCATGAAAAAGGTCGGCGTCTTGTTGGGGTTCAGCAAGCAGCTCGGCCAGGCGTTCATCGCGGCACTTCACGATCTGGTTCGGTATACCCGTTGGGCAGACCGGAACCGGGGTGTGGGGTCGCGTGAACTGCCGAACATGGTCAAGAAGCGCTGGCGCGTGTGGGAAGGACTGTGCAGGCGCACGCTTCAGTTGCCAGCAGTGCTGATGCCAAAGCTTGAAACGCTGCCGAAGACCATGGCAGACGTGGCACGGCTCGTAGCGCACGCGACATTCCAGGATCTGTTCGTGGATCTGGCTGACAGCATCGGGTTTTATACCTGCATGCTGAACATGGTGGCGAAGAATCAGATCCAGTGGGATGAGTTCAAAATCCCAGGGACTCAGATTACGCTCAAGCTCGCCATCATCAGCGCCAAGCAGCCGGACGCGGACAACTCGTACGCGCCGGTGGTGGCCCGCAAGCTGGGGGCGCACCTCGTGTTCAAGCGCACCAGCAAGGGCCATGTCGGCCTCTGGACCACGGACAACATCAGGGTCACGCTGTCTGACGGGACCGAGGTGACCATAAACCTCGATGTCCGCCGGATCGTCGTTGAACTGCGCAAGCGCGAGCTTAAGCGCAACGACGATAAGCGGGCGCTGACTGGCGAGCAGCTGGCGGCTGAAACCGTCCAGGGCTGCATCACCTACCTCATCCCAGGGTCAGGGACGATCCTGTGGGGGTCAGACCAGTCCAGCCAGGATGTAGAGGCGTGCCCGTTGGGGGATTCGGTCTGGATTTCCGCGATCAAGCGGTTCATCCAGATTCTCGATGTCCAAGTCACTCTCAAACTGGGTGGCAAGACTGGCGAATTTGTTATTATGGTCAGTCTGCAGACCTTTGTCGGTCTGGAAGACCCTACCATTCAGATCTTCAAAGAGCATGTCGCCTTGCTGTCAGAAGCTCTGCAGAAGGCAGACAGGCTGACGGCCACGGTGGGCGAGCATACCAAAGGGCGGGCGAAAGACTCGCCCCCTTCGGCCAACACCGGCGGCAAGGCACTGATCGCCGAAGACGTGGTGATGGCCGCGCCGGACAAGTCCGGATCCGTCCCCGTCGCGTCGTTCTAATCATGGCAAGTTTGCAAGTAGTAGGCCCGAGGTATGTTGTCTTTAACCGGACAGCTCTCGGGCTTTTCGTTTTTATGTTAAAATTGGAACAGATGCATGCCTGGGTGGCGGAATTGGCATACGCGCATGGCTTAGGACCATGTTCCGAAAGGATTGAGAGTTCGAATCTCTCCCCAGGCACCATTGACAGCAGGCTGGTTTTCACGTAAAATTTTTTAGCAAATGATTATATTAAAAACCACATGAATCGTTTTATTCGAAACATTCTGTTTATTATCGCGATTTTCCTGGTCGTGGCCGGGGCTTTCAGCTTTTTTGAGACCGAGGACAAGGGGGTGCCGGAAGTGTCCATCTCCCAGATAGCGGAAGAGGTCAATGCCGGGCAGGTGGAAAAAATCGAAGTCTCGGACGACAGGTTGCTGGTTTTTTTGAAAGACGGCGCCAAACAGCGGGCCAACAAAGAGCGGGAAGTGGCTTTGAGTGAAACTTTGAACAATTACGGAGTGGAGCCGGCCAAAATCAAAGAAATCAAAATTGAGGTGAAAGAGGGCGGCGCTTCTTCGCTGCTGTTCTCCACCATCCTGCCGTTTTTGGTCCCGTTTTTGCTGATTGCCGCCTTCATCTGGTTTTTGATGAGGCAAGTGCAGGGAAGCAACAACCGCGCCATGTCTTTCGGTCAGTCAGGCGCGAAACTGATGGAGCAGTCCGATCGCAGAAAACGCGTGACGTTTGCCGATGTGGCGGGGATCAAGGAAGCCAAAGAGGAATTGAAAGAGATTGTGGAATTTTTGCGCTACCCGCAAAAATTTTTCTCTCTTGGTGCGCGCATCCCCAAAGGTGTTCTACTGCTCGGTCCTCCCGGAGTGGGTAAAACTTTGGTGGCCCGGGCTGTAGCCGGGGAAGCCAACGTGCCTTTCTTCCATATCTCCGGCTCGGAATTTGTGGAGATGTTTGTAGGGGTGGGGGCCTCCCGCGTGCGGGATTTGTTTAAGAAAGCCAAAAGAAATGCGCCTTGTATTGTCTTCATTGATGAAATTGACGCGGTGGGCCGGCAGCGCGGTGCCGGCTTGGGCGGCTCGCATGACGAGCGCGAGCAGACGTTGAATCAGATTTTGGTGGAGATGGACGGGTTTGAGCAAGATGCCAATGTCATTGTCATTGCCGCCACCAACCGGCCAGATGTTTTGGATCCGGCGCTTTTGCGGCCAGGTCGGTTTGACCGGCAGGTCGTGCTGGACCATCCGGACATTGCCGACCGCGAGGCGATTTTGAAGATCCATACTAAGAACAAGCCTCTATCCAAGGCAGTCAATTTGCGCGTGATCGCCGAACGCACGCCGGGATTTTCCGGCGCGGATTTGGCGAATTTAATGAATGAAGGGGCGATTTTGTCAGCCCGAAAAAACATGCGCGAGGTGGGACAGCTTGAGTTGATCGAGGCGATTGAAAAAGTCATGCTGGGACCTGAGCGCAAAAGCCATCTTTTGTCCAAGAAAGAAAAAGAAATCGCGGCCTGGCATGAAGCCGGGCATGCCTTGGTGGCCACGGTCATGCCGCACGCTGATCCGGTGCATAAAGTTTCCATCGTCTCCCGCGGCCGCGCGGCCGGCTATACCATGAAACTGCCGACTGAGGACAAAAACTTGCATTCCAAGTCGGAATTTTTGGCAGATTTAGCCGTGTCATTGGGCGGTTATGCCACGGAGAAACTGGTGTTCAATGAATTGACCACGGGGGCATCCAGCGATTTGAAAGTCGCCACGAACCTGGCCAGAAAACTGGTTACGGTCTATGGCATGTCGGAAAATTTAGGGCCCATGACTTTCGGCGAGCACCATGACATGATTTTTTTAGGCCGTGAGATCGCGGAGCAGAAAAATTATTCCGAGAAGGTCGCGGCCAAAATCGACGAAGAGGTGGCCAATTTCATTGACAAGGCCTACAAGCAGGCGCTGGACATCATCAAGAAGTACAAGAAGTATCTGGAATTGATTGCCAAGAAATTGATTGAAGTTGAGACCATTGAACGGGAAGATTTTGAACGTCTGCTGGTGGATGTCATGCCTAAGGAAAAACTGGTCAAGAAAGGTCTGCAAGAATTGGATCGGGGTCTGCCTTCAGTTGTCTCTACTTAAGCGTAAGTATGTTGTCCTATCAAAAAATTTTCAGGCAGGCCTGGGCGGCTACGAAAACTTACCGGTTTTTGTATGTTTACGGCCTTATTTTGTTTCTATCGTTGGCGCTGATATTTTTTTTGACCAACGGCGACGAGAACTCTTTGGCTAACCAAGGGGGGAGTTGGCCGGAAACCTTGTTGCTGTTGGGAATGTTATTTGTTGGTTTCCGGGCCAAGGCCGGCCTAATTGTGGCTAGCAGAGAAATTCTGCTTAAGCGGCAAACCGGCTTTGTTTCGTCCCTTCGGTCCGGCAGAAAATTTGCCGTACGGATTGCAGGAGTGCTGGTGTTGCTGGCTGCAGTTTTGGTGGTGATTGGCATAATTTTATCTCAGCCGGAGTTGACAGAAACCACTCAGTTATTTTTAAGCTTGATCTATGCCGCGATTGGTTTAAATTTGTTTGCTGCGACAGAGCTGGCCTGTTTGTTTGCCGTGTTTTATGATCTAAAACTGAAAGACAGTTTGACATCCGCTTTGAATTTAATTGCCAAATACTGGGCAACTCTGATGATTTTAAGCCTGGTATTGTTTGTGATTCAGGCTGTTCTTCCTGTCTTAGCCGCAGTTGTATTTATCCAGATTTATGGTAATATAATTATGGCAGCGGTGGCCGTATTTTTTTTACTTAGCGCCCCAGTTGCATTGGTGTTTACCCAAGTCTGTTGGGCTTTAGCTTTCCAGGAGCTAGTTCGGGGGATCAAATTGGAAGAGGACAAGCCCATAGAAACGATTTTGCCCGAGATAGCTTCTTAAGAGGGCGGTTAGCTCAATGGTAGAGCGAACGCTTGACGTGCGTTAGGTTATAGGTTCGATCCCTATACCGCCCACCAACAATTAAGCACCAAATCTCAAATTACAAATCCCAAATAAATTCCAATTTTCAAATTCTAAACTTTGGAGCTTGAAATTTGATAATTATTTGTGATTTGATGCTTGTGATTTGGAATTTATAAAACTATGGACTTAGAACAACTCGAAACCAAAATCAACCTACAATTCAAAGACCGCAATCTTCTGCAGTCGGCGCTGACCCACCGCTCTTATCTCAATGAGAACCGTCGCTGGCCCTTGCCTCATAACGAGCGGCTGGAGTTTTTGGGCGATGCGGTTTTGGAATTAATCACCACCGAGCATTTGTACCGCAAATTTCCCAATCCCGAGGGGGAGTTGACCAATCTCCGTTCGGCGCTGGTTAATTACAAAATGCTTTCGGACATCGCCTCCGAGCTGGAGTTGGAGCGGCATATTTTGCTGTCCAGGGGCGAGGCTAAGGACACGGGCCGGGCCCGGCAAGTGATTTTAGCTAACGCCTTGGAAGCGCTTATTGGCGCTATCTATTTGGATAGCGGGTTTGCCTCGGCCAAAATTTTCGTGGACAGTTTTGTCTTAAACAAGCTTTCCGCAGTAGTCTCGTCCGGCAAGGTTTTGGATCCCAAGAGCAAGTTTCAGGAGCTGACGCAGGAAAAAATCGGGGTCACGCCGCATTACAAAGTTTTGAACGAATGGGGTCCGGACCACAACAAGCAGTTTGAGGTCGGGGTGTTTGTGGGGGAGAAGCAAGTGGCCACCGGCACAGGGCCGTCCAAACAAGAAGCGGAAATAGCGGCCGCGGAGAATGGCCTCAAGGTTAGTGACTTCTAAAAATTTTCAATTATCAAATATCAATTACCAAGTAATTTTCAAACATCAATTTTCAATTGTAAATTGGCCCATTGATTATTAATTGTAAATTGATAACTGTAAATTGACCATTATTTATGTACTTAAAAAGATTGGAAATTCATGGGTTCAAATCCTTTGCGCAGAAAACTGTGCTTGATTTTGATCCGGGATTGACCGCAGTTGTCGGCCCCAACGGCAGCGGCAAGTCCAATGTTGCCGACGGCATCCGCTGGGTCATGGGCGAGCAGTCGCTGAAGCTATTGCGCGGGAAGAAATCTGAAGACGTGATTTTTGCCGGGAGCGACAAGAAAGCCAAACATTCCATGGCCGAAGTCTCCCTGCACTTCGACAATAAGGACCGGAAATTTCCATTTGATTATTCCGAGGTCGCGATTACAAGAAGACTTTACCGCGACGGCGAGTCGGAATATCTTATCAACAACAACAAAGTCAGGCTTTTGGATGTCGTGGACGCCTTGTTTCGCTCCGGTTTCGGCGCGACCAACTATGCGGTCATTGGCCAGGGCACGATTGACCAGATGGTGGTGTCCGGGCCATCCGAAATCAAAAATTTAATCGAAGAGGCCTCTGGCGTCAAGCCGTATTACCTCAAAAAAGAAAAAACTTTACGGCGGCTGGCCTTAACTTCGGAAAATCTGACCCAGGTCGACCAACTCATTAAAGAAATCGAGCCGAGGCTGAGGTCGCTAAGAAGGCAGGCCAAGCGCATGGAAGAGCGGGAGGGGGCGGCAAATGAGCTTGCTTCTTTACAGCTGCAATTTTTTGGCCGCGAGCTTTATTTGTTGGAGACTGAGCTTAGCGCGGCGGGCGAGAAACAGGGATTGAAATCCGCTTTGGTGAAAAACCTGGAATCGGAAATCTTGGCTTTCCAGAACACTTGGGAGAAGGAAGAGCGGCAAAGCGAACAAACGGATAATTTTTTGGATGAACTGGATAAAAAGTTGGCAGGGCTCGAGGAGCGGCGGTTGAGTGTGGCCGAAAGATTGGCGGAGGTGAAAGGTAAACTGAAAGTTGAACTGCCGGCGACTAAAAATTTTTCCGAGTTTAGGAGCAAGTTTGAAGCGCTGTTGGATTTACTTCGCGCTGACAACATCGAGGAAATCAAACACAAGCTTAAAGAACTGGTTGTTTTTTACGAGTCCCGCTCATCTTGGATGAGCGAGGCTCGCCCCGGTGAAACCGGGGCGGCAAAAAACGAAGAACTGACCAAACAAAAGACCGATTTAAGCCAGGAACTCGAGCGGACAGTGGCGGAAATGAATCAGCAGCGGATGCTTCGGAACAAGCTGGTCGCCGAAGGCAAGCAGAAAAAGAACTTCTTATCCGAGGAAGAGAAAAAATTTCGGCTGAAGAATGTCGAACTTAATCGAGTCAAGGACGAACTCAATGCGATATTGGTGGAAAAGGCCAGGCTGGACACGCGCCTGGAGAATCTTAACAAGGAAGCTAGAGAAGCGCTGACTCAACGCTTCGAGAAGATCTCAGAGCATAAAGCCGCGTCCATCCCTGCGGACCTGGTTAATAGAATTTCCAAACTCAAGCACCAGCTGGAGCTGACCGGCGGCGTGGACGAGCAGGTCTTGAATGAATACCGCGAGACGGAGGAGCGCTATAATTATCTGACCAGCCAGCACAAGGATTTAACTGCGGCTGTTTCGGATTTGCACCAGGTGCTTGCGGAACTCGATTTGGTGATCAAGCAGCAGTTTGATGAAGCTTTCAGCCGGATTTCCGAGCGGTTTTCCGAATATTTCCGGATTTTGTTTAATGGCGGCCGAGCCAACATGAGTCTGTTGCGTGAAGATATTGTTGACGAGGGAGAAGAAACCGAAGAAGAAATAGGAGAGCTGCCGATAAAAACCCACAAGGAAATCACGGGCATAGAAATCAGGGCGACCCCGCCAGGGAAAAAACTTACCACTATTCAGGCTTTGTCCGGCGGCGAACGGGCACTAACCGCGATCGCCTTGCTCTGCGCGCTTTTGGCCTCTTATCCTTCCCCGTTTGTGGTTCTGGATGAAGTGGATGCGGCTTTGGACGAAGCCAACTCTATCCGGTTTGCCAAAATTTTGGGCACACTGGCGCACCAGACGCAATTTGTCACCATAACTCATAATCGCGAAACTATGCGGCAGGCCCATACCTTATACGGAGTGACCATGGATGACCACGGGGTGTCGAAAGTGCTGTCAATTAAACTGGAGAAAGCGGAGGCAATCGCAGAGTAGAGGCAGAGGGTTAGCGGCAGTGCCACGCGTATCGGTAAACGTTATGCGACAGCGTGACGTAAAACGCCGCCGCTAAACGATACGCGCTGCGCCGACGAATAACGTATAACCAAATGTTTACAGATATCATTCTCACCCTCACCAACTTCATCACCCAGACGATCTCCAACCTCGGCTATACCGGTGTGGCTTTGCTTATGGCCATTGAATCCGCGGCCATTCCGCTACCGAGCGAAATTATCATGCCATTTAGCGGCTTTTTGGTTGAAGGCGGGAGATTCACCTTACTCGGTTTGGCCTTGGCCGGAGCAGTCGGTTCGGTCATCGGCTCCATGGTCACTTACGCGCTAGGCTACTACGGCGGCCGGCCTCTGATTTTGAAATACGGCCGCTATGTGCTCATTTTCTCGCACGATTTGGAATTGACCGAGAAATTTTTCCAAAAATTTGGCAAATTTTCGGTCTTTATAGGCCGGCTGCTGCCCGTGGTACGCACATTTATTTCCATTCCGGCCGGCATTGGCAAAGTGCCGATTTGGCCATTTGTGTTTTACGCATTTTTAGGCTCATTTATCTGGTCATATTTCCTGGCCTGGTTGGGATTTAAGCTAGGCGAAAATTGGCAGACACTTGAAAGTTATTTCCGGCGTTTCGACGCGGTTGTAGTTATTGTTATCGTTATAGTTATTGCTTGGTGGATAAGAAGGCATTTAAAAAACCGTTTGAAATAAAAAAAAAGCCCCGCCCGCCTGTCGGTAGGTAGGCATAAGCAGGGTTAGAGCTGACCAGTGGCCCAGGTTTTGAACCTGTCAAGTTTAGTCAGCGTCGCCGGGACAATGAGCAGCGATGCCATGAACCATGGCCGTTGCATCGCATCACCATATGCGTTATGGGCGTAATAGTACCCGAACACATACAGGGTTCCCAACAGGCATAGCGGCAGCGTGATGGCCGCAAAGCGTTGCAGCGAGGATTGTCGCCCGTGCTTGATCCGGTATAACCATTCTCCGACAACAAGCATGGCGATTCCAAGCAGGAATCGAGAGAAGTGATCGCTCTCGAGCGCCCACCCGAGAATAATGCCGAAGGCGAATGTGCCGTCGCAGCGGGGGTCAAGGATTTCTTTCCCCCACCTTGTCCCGCACTTGAGCAGGTTGGCAGCCGCGCCGTCCGCAAAGTCAGTGAGCGCAGCTGCGACCATGATCCAGAACGCCCATTCCCATTGTCCGAAATAGGCCAGCGGCGGGATCACCAGGGCGCCTAATACAGCCCTTGAGTATGACAGGCTGTTTGGCAGCCACTTCAGGTCCGTCATATGGGCGTCCTCCTTTTCGCTGAAAGCATACCGGCGCGAAGAGCTCTTGTCAAACCGCGTTTTGGTTGATATACTACGCAAGCACTAATTTCATGTTAACCATTCGACTACAAAGAACAGGGGCCAAAAATCGGGCGGATTTCCGGATTGTTTTAGCGCAGTCCTACCGCGCGGTAGGCAAGAAATTTTTGGAGGTTTTAGGGCATTACAATCCCCGCTCGAAAAATTTCGGCATCAAAGACGAAGAGCGGCTCAAGCACTGGCTGGCCGAGAATGTCAGTTTGTCGCCGACGGTCAGAAATCTCTTGATTGAAAAAAAACTTTTAGAAGGTAAGAAAGTCAAAGCATGGCGGCCGAAGAAGCAAGAAGCGACAGAAACTGCACCAGCTGCAGCCACTCCAGCCTCTGAAGCTAAGACGGTTCCGACCAGCCGAGCTGTCGAAGCTCCAACCGAGGCTTCGCCGAGCGCCGGAGTTGACACGGGCCAATAGTTTCCGCTAAGCTTTTCGTGTAAGCTAGTAGTGGTCGAACTACAGCTTGGCAGAAAGATTTAATAATTTTACTACAATGTCCAGAGAACAAGACCAGGAATTTGTAGAATACGTCGTAAGGGCTTTGGTTGACCATCCAGATGATGTGAAAACCGAGCGCACGGTTGACGAAATGGGGGTACTGATTACCCTTCATCTTCATCCCGAGGATATGGGGCAGGTCATCGGCCGCCAGGGCCAGACCGCCAAGTCCATCCGCACGCTGTTGCGGGTAGTGGGGGCCAAAAGAAAGTCCCGGGTGAACCTCAAGATTCACGAGCCGGAAGGCTCCACGCGGGGTCCCAGGGCCGCGAGAGAACCGCAGCCGATGGATCTCTCCTCCGACATCGACGAATTCAAACTTTAAATCCAAAAAATCCCGCAAGCTGCGGGGTTTTTATTCTATGCAATTCATAATTCTAACACTATTTCCGGAAGCGTTTGAGTCTTATTTTTCCATAAGCCTGATTAAGCGTGCGCTTGCCAAAAAGCTGATCAAAATTAAGCTTGTAAATATCCGCGATTTTGGTATAGGAGTCCACAAAAGCGTTGACGACCGGCCCTACGGCGGCGGAGCCGGAATGGTCATTCGCGCGGACATTATGGATAAGGCATTGACCGCGCTAAGATTAAAGATTAAAGATAAGAGATTAAAGATCGTTTTACTCACTCCGCAGGGAAAACCGTTTAATCAGAAAATAGCTAAAAAATTGTCCCAATACAAAACCCTAATACTAATTTGCGGGCGCTACGAAGGTTTTGATGAGCGCATCCGCGATTTGGTTGACGAAGAAATTTCCATCGGCGACTTTGTGTTGACCGGCGGTGAAATCCCGGCCTTGGCGGTTTTGGATACAGTAGCCCGCTTAGTCCCTGGCGTGGTTGGTAAATTCGAATCAACGGTCAATGAAAGTTTTTCTGGTGGGCTTTTAGAATACCCGCAATATACCCGACCCGAAAACTATAAGGGCATGAAAGTGCCAAAAGTATTGCTTTCCGGCAACCACGCCAAGATTTCGGAATGGCGCAAAAAAGAAGCTCTTAAGCGTACCAAACAGCGCCGCCCTGATTTGCTTAAATAATCCCTAACTATTCCCGCGGAAGCGGGGATCTTTGTATTTAAAAAGTGACGAAAAACTTGACACTATTTAGAGTGAGGTATAGTATGATGTCCTGGAATGAGCCAGGTAAAGGAGGAAGTATGGCTAAAAAGCATAAAAGCGAGGTTGGGTTTGAGATACTGCCCGACGGCAGCAGCAGAGGCAAAACTCACTTCTGGAAATTCGTCGACAAACAGACGAGAACGGAAGGATTGAACTTGGCTTTTGTTGAGGAGCAAATCTGCAAGTTATTGGAAGAGATTGTAAAAAGAGACGGAATTGTGGCGTTTTATGCAGAGGAGCCAGTTGCCTGGTTCCAAAACCTTGCAGAAAATATAAAGGGAGAGGATATACAGAAACTCGCTGAGATTCTGTGTTGCGATCCCAAAGTGCTGGAACCAATTCTAGTCGCAAGCAGGAAACAAATCAACAAGCAACTCAAAAAAGCAGGGATTGATCCGGCGCGGGAGGCACTCTTAGCCTGGGCAGGTTTCTGACCAAATCCGCAGCCTTGATGTCGCAAGGCTGCTTTTCTTTTTGGCCGTTATTTGCGATAATTCACTTATGACTGACAGAAAAATTGTCACTCAACTGATTAAGTTTGGATTTACCGTGCCACAGGCCAAACTATATCTAGCTGGTTTAAAATTGGGTCCAGAACTCATGGCGCGGCTTTCACGCCAGTCCAGTGTCAGACGCACCACAGCTTATTACATAATGAAAGAGCTAATGCGCCGAGGATTTTTTTCTATGCGTAAAGTTGGTAAGAGGAGTTATTATATTGCTACTAATGGAAAAGAACTGTTTAAGATGATCCGGCGTCGAGAGAAATTGATAAAGAAATTATTACCCTTGTTGAATAAGCTAAAGTAGTGTCAAAGATGCCCTTTGACATATAACCCTAGGTTTGGATAGAATGTAGATATGAACTCAAGAGATTACAAGCCTAATTATGGTGGTGGACATTTTCACGTCTATAATAGGGGAGTAAACAAGTTACCGATTTTTTTAGACGATCAGGACTATCAAAATTTTTTGTATCGCGCACGAGTGCTACTCGGTAAAGTGCCGCCACCTAAACGCACTGCAAAGGGAGGCATCCGTTTGCGGGTTTTACCTCATGGTCTCGTCGAGGTCTTAGCCTTTTGTTTGATGCCTAATCATTTTCATTTTTTAATGAAGCAAAATGACGTCAATGGAGTCATGATGCTGATGCATAGGCTGTGCACTTCTTATACTAAGTATTTCAATAAAAAATACGGTCGAGTGGGTCATGTATTCCAAGATGTTTTTAAATCAAAAGACATTACCGAGGATGCGTACCTTACCCAACTTACTGGATATATCCATTTAAACCCTAAGAAAGCGTTTAATTGGAAGTATTCTAGTTTGTCGGTCTATTTAGGCACGTCAAATGATAACATGGTCACATCTGAAATTTTTATGAAAATGCACCAAATTTCAAAGAGTAATTATAAAGCATTTTTAACTAAATACTATAACCCTGAAATATTAAACGCTGCTGATTTAGTCTACGAAGAGTAGTGTCAAAGATGCCCTTTGACATTTGCGTAAACTTATGCTTACATTTATTTCAGACAAAAAAGAACGTTTGGATAAATTTTTGGCCTCAAAAATTTCCAGCGTATCCAGAGGCAAAATTCAAAAAGCCATCAAAGATGGGTTGGTTTTAGTTAATGGCAAGAAAGTAATCGAGCCCGATTTCCAAGTTTCGGAAAGCGATCAGGTCCAGTTGCCGGAATTTAAAAAAGACGAGCTTACAGCTTACAGCTTAGAGCTGAAAATTGTTTATGAGAATGATGATCTGGCGGTGATTGATAAGCCGGCAGGATTAGTTGTGCATCCGGGGGCTGGCAATACCGAAGGCACTTTGGCCAATATCCTAATATCCAAATATCCCAATATCCGTTCTGTCGGCGATCCACACCGGCCGGGGATTATCCATCGGTTGGACGAGGATACCTCCGGTTTGATTTTGGTGGCCAAAAATCAGCAAACTTTGGAATATTTTAAGCGGCAATTTCAGGAGCGGAAAGTCGAAAAAGAATATTTGGCTCTTGTGGAGGGGCATCCTCCTCATGTCCATGGAATTATTAATGCGCCATTGGAAAAAGTGCCTTTGAAGCAGAAGATGAGGGTTGGTAGTGGCAAAGAGGCGGTGACAGAATATTGGGTAAAAGGGATTAATGGGGAAAAGAGGAGTAACAAGGATAATGGGGAGGCTTTACATTTTTCCCTACTTAGGATAAAATTGCACACAGGCCGCACTCATCAGATCCGGGCGCATCTGGCGCACATTGGCCACCCGATTGTCGGCGATGCGGTTTACGGTCACAAGTCGGAACTGATAGATAGACAATTCCTCCACGCCAGTAGGCTAAAATTTCAGCTACAAGATGGCACATGGCTGGAAGTGGAGTCAGAGCTGCCGGAGGATTTGAAAAAAGTTTTAGAAAAATTAGAAATTAACAGCGATTCGAATATGGCGAATTGACACGCGAAAGATGCAAATCCATTTGTGTCATTCTCCAGCCTTCGCTAAAGCTACGGCGGATCCGCCGGAGTCTTGCACGGAGGCGGAGAATGTCCAATTCGTGGCTTCGTATCGCTAATACTTATGCAAATCACAGCATTCAAACAAGAACATCTGAAGACCGACGTGCCTGTTTTGAAACCGGGCTTTGTTGTCCGCGTGCACCAGAAAATCAAGGACATTTCGGCCGAAGGCAAGGAGAAAGAACGAATTCAGATCTTTGAAGGTCAAGTCATCGCCACCAAGGGCGGCAAAGGAATCAACGGCACAGTCATGGTGCGCAAAATTGCCTCCGGAGTTGGCGTGGAGCGGATTTTTCCCATCCATTCCCCGAATATTGAAAAAATCGAAGTGGTCAAAGCCACTCCCGCCAGGAAGGCCAAACTGTATTACACGCGTCAGGGTGGAGAGGTAAAAGTTAGAGAATAGAAAAAAACCGCCGAAAGGCGGTTTTGAATTAGCTAGACGTATACGTAAGCGTATACGCAAACGTAGACGTTAGATTACCTTCAGCACTTTCCAGAAGGCTTCGATGTATTCCGGCCGCTTGTTTTGGTATTTGAGATTTTTTGTAACCAATGCTAAAATAATGGCATGGATCTTGAGGAAGTTAAGCAAAAAATTACTCCTGTGTTAAAACAGTCCGGGATAGAGTACGCTGGGGTTTTTGGCAGCGTGGCAAGAGGGGAAGCGCAGCCGGACAGCGATGTAGATATTTTAGTCAAATTTTCAGGCCCGGTCACTTTTGCGGCCTATATAAACCTGGATGAGGCTTTGCGAAACGCTTTGCGCCGGGATATTGATTTGGTAACCGAGGGAGGTGTGAATAAATTTTTGCGGCCGTATATCGAACGGGATTTTAAGCTAGTCTATGGACAAAGATAAAATTTATGTGGAAGAAATTAAGGAATTTTCCGCCAAGATTGTTGAATTTATGGCCGGAGTTAATTTTGAGCAATTTGTCCAGGATCAGAAATTAAATCTGGCCATTGTAAAATTGATAGAGAATATTGGTGAAGCATCCAAGCGGCTTTCGGAAGAAACGAAGGGCCAATACCCAAAGGTTGACTGGAAAAAATCCATGGCCATGCGGGATAAACTGGTGCATGATTATATGGAAGTTGACCTGGCGATTGTCTACGATGTGGCAATGAACGAAGTTCCGGCATTATTAAGAAACCTGCAAAATTGACAAAACCTTCGGGGAGGGGTAGTATGAGCGTAAGCTATTAATTTTTTTATTCCAAACATCCATGAAGCAAAAAATATTGTGGCTAGTTTTGGGTGCTATAATTGCGCTAGGCGCGCAATGGAGTATAACGAAATATATTAAATACCAAGAGCAAAAAAAGTTTGTTGCCTTTCTTCAGGATTTTGAGAAAACATCCGACAAATCTGGGGCAATAAATAATTACTTATCGACTAAGAAAGGTCTAACACTTGAACTTTCAACGACACATGCCGATTCAAAAGAACGAGAGTGCAGAAGAATTAGAGCTAACATCCGGGGACTTGAACAAATGGAGGCAGATGCGTTCGCGGCCGCTCAAGCAGAATTGGGAGAGGGTGTGAAGTTGGTAGCGATGGAGGCTTTTGAGTCACAAATTGAGTCCGAGATAAATACACAAGAAGAGCGTTGGAGCGGCGCGGGTTGTGAAGATTTAGAATAGTGATGGTAACAAAAGCCGCCGATCCGCCAGCTGGCGGAGGCGGTTTTTTTAGTAATAGCGATAGGTTTTTTCAGAGCGGCGTTCGATGGCTAGGATAAATATCCCTTTTTCTGTTTGCCGGTAAATGATACGCAGGTCGCCTTTGCGAACGCGGAAAATATTTATTTGGCCTTTAAGTTTTTGTAGATCTAATCCCAGAGTCTCGTGCTTTTGCAAACGATGCAGGATATTTTTGATCTGTTGTTTTTCTTTATCGCTAAGTCTATTTAAAGCTTTTTGAACCTTATCCATTTTAGAGAACGTCTGACGTTCTAGAGGCGGCTTAACAGTTGCTTGATATTAACGCCACCTTTTTTTATTTTGGTAAAGTCAATGACTTCTTCCCAGACATTTGGCCCAACCGGCGAGATCTCAAACACCGGCTTGCCGCGCTTAAACACGATAAATTTATGCCCGTTATTGATGTGCTTGATCAGCGTATCAACATTGCTTCGGAATTCTTTTAGGCCCACGATTTTTTGCATAAGGAAAAATTTAAAGTTCAACTTAAGATTAACTTAAGATAAACTTACTGTCAAGGTTAAATCAGTTTCAGCATTTGCCAGAAGGCTTCGATGTATTCCGGCCTTCTGTTCTGATACTTGAGGTAATAGGCATGTTCCCAGAGATCCAGGCCGATTATTGGCGTGTGGCCATGGAGATATGGTGAGTCCTGGTTGGGCATAGCGTGTAAATGTAGCTTGCCCGTTTCATCCCGTGCCAGCCAGGCCCAGCCGGAACCGAACAGTTTGGTTGCGGCATCCGTGAATTGTTTTTTGAACTCCTCGACTGAGCCGAATGTGGCATTGATGTCGCCGATTAATTTTTCGTTTTTTTGATTGACAGGATCGAGCAGTTTCCAAAACAGGGAATGGTTGGCATGTCCGCCGCCGTGGTTTCTGATGGCTGTCCGGTCAGTATCCTCAACTTTTAGCGAATCTAAATTTTTCAAAAGATCTTCTACAGCCATATTTTGTAACTCCGGGTATTTTTCCAAAGCGGCGTTGAGTTTATCAATATAAGCCTGGTGGTGCTTAGTATGGTGGATCTCCATAGTCAAGGCATCAATGTAGGGTTCCAAGGCGTCGTAAGAGTAATTGAGTTTGGGCAATTCATTTTTCATAAGCCTAATCATAAACCAGGTTGACACACTCGTCAATTGTGTTATATTGGAAATGGCCCCGAAAGGGCTGAAACTTAAGAATTCTCAAGTATTATTCGGGATTAGTTGCATCTTTCGCTGAATCAATGAATCTTTTGTCTCAATTCCATCGTAATTTCATAGACCCAAGGATATCCTTGAGGGATTTTTTGGGTTCGTATTGATCTAAAAGACAAAAATCCATAAGATGCAACCGATTACCCAAGATCGGAGATTTAATCATGATCGGCTTATATGTTCTGCTGGCGGCGGCTGCCGGGATTGCTGTGGGCTATCTCGTGCGCAAATTCCAGATCGCGAGCAAGGTCAATTCCATCGAGGCCCGTGTCGCCCGGGTGGAGGAAGAAGCGAAAAATAAAGAGAAAGAAATTTTACTGGAAGCCAAATCCAAGGCTTTGGAATTGGTGGAGAATGCCAAGAAGGGCGAGCAGGAATTCCGAAACCAAATCATCAAGGTCGAAGAGCGCTTGACCAAAAAAGAGGCGGATTTGGAACGCAAGCTTAAAGATGCGGAAAACGCCAAAGAAGATATGGCGGTTCGAAAAACTGAGATCGAAAAGGTCAAAGACGAAATGCGCGAGTTGAAACAGCGGCAACTGGAGCAATTGCACAAAATCAGCGGCTTAAGCGCGGAGGATGCCAAAAAGGTGCTACTTGAAGCCGCGGAGAAAGGATCGAGGGACGAACTGGCCTTACTGACGCGTAAATTGGTGGCGGAGGCTCGAGACGAAGCGAATAAGAAGGCCCGTGAGATTGTGGCTTTGGCTATCCAACGCTGCGCTTCGGAGGTGACCAGCGAACAGACCACGACTACGGTTTCGCTGCCAAATGAGGAAATGAAAGGTCGCATCATCGGCAAGGAAGGCCGCAACATCCGCACCTTTGAGCAGATGCTGGGCGTTGAGGTGATCGTCGACGACACGCCGGACACGGTGGTCATTTCGGGCTTTAATTCGGTCAGAAGGCATATTGCCAAAATCGCTTTGGAGAAATTGATTCAGGACGGCCGGATCCATCCGGCTAAAATTGAAGAGTCCACGGAAAAAGCCAAGCGCGAGATAGCGGAAATGATCAAGGAAGCCGGAGAGGCTGCGGTTTATGAGCTTGGCATCACCAATTTTCCTCCCAAACTGGTTCAGCTCATCGGTCGCTTGAAATTCCGCACCAGCTACGGCCAGAACGTGCTCAAGCACTCGGTGGAGATGGCCAAGCTGGCAGCCCTGATGGCAGAGGAGTTGGGGGCGGACGTGCCCACGGTCAAGCAAGGGGCGCTCTTGCACGACATTGGCAAAGCGTTGGATCAGGATATGGAAGGCACGCACGTGGAGATCGGCAAACAAATCGCCAAGAAATTCAATTTACCCGAAAAAATTGTCAACGCCATTGAAGCCCACCATGGGGACGTGGAATACACTTCCATCGAAGCGGCGATCGTGGATGCGGCTGACAATATTTCGGGCAGCCGGCCAGGGGCGAGGCGCGACACTTACGAAAACTATATACAAAGGCTGCAGGAGCTGGAAACTTTAGCCTCCGGCTTTGAAGGTGTGGATAAAGTCTATGCCATTCAAGCCGGCCGGGAGATTCGAGTGTTCGTATCGCCCGCCAAGATGGATGACTGGGGCGCGACCAAACTTGCCCGCGAAATCGCCAACAAAATTGAACAGGACCTGAAGTATCCCGGTGAGATTCGAGTGATGGTAATCCGAGAGACGAGAGTGATAGAATATGCAAGATAATTAGAGAATTACGGATTGCGGATTAATCCGTAATCCGTTAATTCGCAATAAATAATTAATCAATGCTAAAAATATTGTTCTTCGGGGACATTGCCGGCAGTCCTGGCCGCAAAGCGGTAAAACAAGAATTGCCCAAAATCATGGAGTCAGAACAACCTGATCTTGTCTTGGCTAATGTTGAAAATCTTGCCCATGGCAAGGGAGTGACCGTCAAAACGATAGAGGAGTTGATGCGCGCGGGGATCCAGGGTTTTACCGGCGGCAATCACGTTTTTTCCAAAAAAGAATTTTCAGAACAGGCGCTCAGGAAGTATTCGGAGTTGATCGTCAGACCAGGGAACATCCCTGACACTTATGCCGGCTCAACAGCTGTCAAAATCGAGACTGCCAAAGGGTCGGTGCTGCTGGGTAATTTTTTGGGCCAGGTTTTTATGGATAGGCAATTCCCTGAAGCGGTTTCTTCGCCGTTTAGCGGCGTTGACGAATGGCTTAATAGCCATTCTGAAAAATTCGCCGCCATTGTTGTTGACTTCCACGCTGAAGCGACCAGCGAAAAAATTGCCTTCGGCTATTATCTCGACGGCCGGGTAGCGGCGGTATTGGGCACTCACACGCACATTCCCACTGCGGACGCCAAGGTTTTGTCTCAAGGCACGGCATACATTACTGACGTCGGCATGTGCGGAGCAGCAGGCTCTGTGCTGGGGGTCAAAAAAGAACTGTCGCTTAAGCGGTTTCTAACCGGCGAGCGGGTCGCTTTTGACATCCCGGAAGACGCTTCATCGGCGGAATTAAGTTATGTTATCATTACTATAGACGAGCAATCCGCCAAAGCAATCAGCATTCAGGCGGTGCATAAAATCGTCGGACTAAGATAAAAACCATGCGAGGATTCGTGTTTGAACCCAAAACTAAATTTTTGGACCCTGAAAAAATCGTGTTTCAAACCGGCCTTTCGAAGGGACAAAAAGTCGCCGACCTGGGCGCGGGCAACGGCTTCTATGCCTTCGCTTCCTCCAAAATCGTCGGGGACAGCGGCGAGGTGTTTGTGGTTGATATTTTGGAGGATGCCTTAAGCCACGTATCTTCGGAGGCGAGGCTGAAGGGACTTCGGAACATCAAAACTATTCGAGCGGATTTGGAGCAGTCCGATGCCTGCGACAGCATCGTAGCCGGTAGCATGGATCTGGTGATTTTTGCCAATGTCTTCCATCAGATAAAAAATCCGGAAGAGCTGTTTCGGCAGGCTTACCGCCTGCTTAAATCCGGCGGCAAGGTTTTGGTCGTAGAATGGAACAGTCAACCCAGCCCGTTTGGACCGGATTTCAGCCTTCGCGTGCCGGAGAAGCAAGTTTCGGAGTGGGCCAATAAAAAAGCGTTTAGATTGGTCAGTTCCATTGAGACTGACCGCTATCATTACGGCTTAATTTTTACCAGATAACAGTTAACAAACAACAATTAATATGATAACAGATTATTTTTTTTGGTTCGCTCAACCTTCGACCTACCTGGACAAGTGGGATTTCATTTTCGGATATTTTTTTGCCGCCTTGTTTGTAATCGGACTGGTTCTGTTGATTGCAAAAAGATTCACTAAGCACGAGATTGTGAAGAAACTGCTGGGCAGATTTGCTTCCGAGGAATTGTCCATGGGCCTGATCGGCTTGATCTGGTTTGGGCTGCGGTACGAAAATACCCCGATTTTTGGCAAAAGGTTATGGGCCGGGTTGATCGTCTTGGTGATGTTGGTTTGGGCCTTTTTCGTCTTTAAGTATCTGCTGCTGCGATTCCGCGCGGAAAAAAAAGAATATGATGATTTCCAGATGAAGAGCAAGTATTTACCAGGGAAAAAATGACAGAGCTTGGAAAAATCGCGGAAGATTTGGCGGCTGAACATTACAAGCGGCATGGGTACACAATTTTGGAACGGAATTATTTTCCGAAGTTCGGTAAAAGAATGGGTGAGTTGGATATCGTTTGTTTCAAGAATCAGGATTTGGTGTTTGTTGAGGTTAAGGCCAGGACCTCCAAACGCTTCGGCAGTTCGTTGGAAGCCGTGGATTTTTTTAAGCAGCAGAAGCTAGTCAAAACCGCGAAGTTATACATCCAGCTCCATCCGCAATACGCCAACTATAACCCCAGAATTGACGTCGCCGCCGTAGACATTGACCCAGCCGGAGAGCGCTCCGGCGGGGTTGACAATAAACAAGAACCTGTTATAATATTGACGAATGTAGTCGAGGATTTGAATTAACGAGTATTAAACTCGTTTTATTTTTTAATTCAAATCCCATTCGTATTAATATTCGTGTAAATTAGTGTATATACTATGAACTCAGAATTTGAATCAGCCCTCAATCAATTAGTCGAAGAGAAAGACATCAACAAAGAAGAGCTTCTGAAAATGATCGAAGCGTCGTTAGCTGCGGCCTTCCGCAAAGATTACGGCAAAAAGGACCAAAACATTGTGGTCGAGCTCAACGGGGAAAATTTGTCGACCAAAGTTTTTGACGCCAAGAAAGTCGTGGAGGAAGTCGTGGACCCGATGAAGGAGATGGCCTTGGAAGATGCCAAGAAGCACAAGAAGGGGGCTCAGGTTGGTGATGAGATAAAGATTGACATCACGCCCAAAACCGGGGCTAAGTTCGGCCGGATAGCCGCCCAGACTGCCAAGCAGGTGATTGTCCAGAAAATTCGCGAAGCCGAGCGTAGTGTGATGTTTACGGATTTCAAATCCAAAGAACGACAACTTGTTTCCGGCCTCGTCCAGCGCATCGAAGGGGAGACGATTTTGGTGGATCTGGGCAAGGCGACGGGGGTACTGTTCCCGTCCGAACAAATCAAAGGCGAGAAATATCCGGTCGGCTCGCGGCTGAAAGTTTTGATTTTGCATGTGGAGCCTACGGCCAAAGGTCCCAAGATTACTTTGTCGCGCTCGCATCCTGATGTGGTTAGGCGCTTTTTTGAAATCGAAGTGCCGGAAATTTTCAACGGGATCGTGGAGATTAAGTCGATTGCCAGGGAAGCTGGCAGTCGGACGAAAATCGCCGTTTGGTCCGGGCAGGAAGGGGTTGATCCGATCGGCGCCTGCGTCGGCCAGCGGGGAAGCAGAGTTCAGACTATTATGGGTGAACTCAATGGCGAAAAGATCGACATTATCGCCTGGTCAGAAGATACCGTTAGATTTATCGCCAATGCCCTTTCTCCGGCCAAAATTCTGAATGTTCAGCTTAATGAAGAGGCGAAGGAATCCAAGGTTGGCGTGCTGTCCGACCAACTATCCTTAGCTATCGGCAAGGCCGGCCAGAACGTCCGCCTGGCCGCTCGACTTACGGGATGGAAAATTGATATAGTGGAAGAGCAGATCGGCGGCGAGAAAACAAAGGAAGAAAAGCCGGCAGAATCAGAAGCAGTTGAAGAGACTAAGGCTGTTGATGAAACTAAGCAAGAATGACAAATTACCAATGCCAAATTTCCAATAAAATGTCTAATGTCAAAGTTTTAAATTTTAAAATTTAATCATTTAGCATTTTATTTGACATTGGAAATTAGAAATTTGACATTCATGAAAGAACTCCAAATGCCGCTGATTCCCATGGTCATCGAGAAGTCGCAGTTTGGCGAGCGGGCTTTTGATATTTATTCAAGACTGCTCAAAGAACGGATAATTTTTTTAGGCGAGCCGATTGACGATCATATGGCCAACCTGGCCATTGCCCAGCTGTTGTTTTTGTCTGCCGAAGATCCCAAGAAAGATATTAAGTTATATATCAATTCACCAGGCGGTTCTGTCACCGCGGCTTTGGCGATTTATGACACTATGCAGTATGTGCAGCCGGATGTGGCTACTATTTGTATCGGCCAGGCGGCTTCTGCCGCGGCCGTGCTTTTGACATCCGGGGCTGCGGGAAAAAGAGTATCGCTTCCCAATGCCCGCATGATGCTGCACCAGGTTATGGGCGGAGTGGAAGGGCCAGCTAGGGACGTGGAGATTCAAACCAAGGAAATGGTCCGGATCAAAAACCAGATTAACGACATTTTGGTTAAGCACACCGGACAGAATTTAAAAAAGATCGAGACTGACACAGACCGCGATTTCTTCATGACTCCGGAAGAAGCCAAGGCCTACGGCCTTATCGACAAAGTCATCGTTACGATGTAAGCCTTGACAGCCCATATGGCCGCATGTATAATTCTTTTACCATTAACCTCATAGTTAAAGGAGACATTAAAAACCGAACACCTTTATTCGCCAGAATTTCTTTGATCCCGACGGCTTTACTGGGATATCGAGAAACACGAAAGGCTCGTGTTTTTTACTTGCTCTCCAAGGTTAATGAAGCACTTTAACAACTGAATCAATAAATATCTGTTTTGCAGATAATTTATTGGGAATAAGCCCAGCCCCAGTTTTGAAAAAACTGGAGCTGGACGTCAATAACTTTGATTCTATAAAGGTTGCTATAAACCTTTTCAAAAAAACATAGCGCCAGTTCATTTGAAGAGTTTGATCCTGGCTCAGGATGAACGCTGGCGGCGTGCCTAAGACATGCAAGTCGAGTGATAGCGCTACGCGCTATTATACACGAAATTACACGAATACTAACACGAAGGACCACGAACAAGGTTAAACTTTTCGTGTCAATTAGTGTTTCTATTAGTAGCCATTCGTGTGTATCAGTGCGTAGCGCAGAGTCACGGCGAACGGGTGAGTAATACCTAGGAACGTCCCTATAGTTGAGCATAACCAGCCGAAAGGTTGGATAATACTCGATGTTATCGCAAGATAAAAGTCGCAAGACGCTATAGGTGCGGCCTGGACACCATCAGCTAGTTGGTAGGGTAACGGCCTACCAAGGCAATGACGGTTAGGGGCCCTGAGAGGGGAACCCCCCACACTGGGACTGCGACACGGCCCAGACTCCTACGGGAGGCAGCAGTTAGGAATTTTGGACAATGGGCGAAAGCCTGATCCAGCGACGCCGCGTGCACGAAGAAGGCCTTCGGGTTGTAAAGTGCTTTTGCTGCAGAAAAATTTTTGATTGTATGCAGCGAATAAGAGGTTGCTAACTCTGTAAACGGAAGTCAGAGGTCAGAAGTCAGAGGTCAGAAAATCGGATCCAGTCCGAATTCTGATTTCGACTTTCGACATTTACTTCGAGGTGCAGAGAGAGCATAGTAATATGTTCTGAGAAAATTCCACTATATGCTGGAAACTTCTGCAAAATGCAAAGTACTCCTTGCGAGTGAAAATCTTTGCCAAACCCAAAAAAGATCGCCGCTGATCATGTGGGTTGCGGAACAATCAGCAGGGAAGAGCATCTTATGAATTAATTTCATAAGGGTTAACTCCCCTCAGAGACTACACGTGGAACCCCTGTAAAGGGAGATGATATAGTCCAACACTGGTTTGCGAGGTAGGATATCCGACTTCCGATTATCCGACATCCGACCTCCGAATTATGGCCAGCAGCAGCGGTAATACAGAGACCTCAAGCGTTATCCGGAATCATTGGGCGTAAAGCGTTCCGATAGGTGGTTTGGTAAGTTTTGGGTAAAAGGCCGAAGCTTAACTTCGGTTTTGCTCAAAATACTATCAGACTAGAGGGGCAAAGAGGTGCTTGGAACCAGCGGTGTAGTAGTGAAATGCGTTGATATCGCTGGGAACACCGAAAGCGAAGGCAGAGCACTGGGTGCCTCCTGACACTGCTAGGACGAAAGCGTGGGGAGTGAATGGGATTAGATACCCCAGTAATCCACGCTGTAAACGATGAGTGCTAGGAATGCGCGAGTATCGACCCTCGTGCGATCCGCAGCTAACGCGTTAAGCACTCCGCCTGGGGAGTACGGTCGCAAGACTAAAACTCAAAGGAATTGACGGGGACCCGCACAAGCGGTGGAGCATGTGGTTTAATTCGACGGTAAGCGAGGAACCTTACCAGGGTTTGACATTCTTCTGCAAGCGCACGGAAACGTGTGACCTTCGAGGGTGAAGAACAGGTGCTGCACGGTTGAAACTTCGACCCATTCAGTGGAAACACTGGATTGCAAACCGGACCAAAACGGTGAAACCCTAATAGCTATGTTAAAATATAGTTATGGGCAATACCGTGGGAAATTCAAGCGCTGGGTTCTGCAAATTTTTCGCAGATCCGTCACATGCATATATACTTGGTTTGTGGTGCGCCGATGGTTATCATCGGACGAGTAGTATTGGTCTGAGCAATGTTAACGAGAATCTCATACAAAAGTTCGCCGATTTTCTAAAGACATTGCTTCCTGCTGATAGATTAAAGCTAAAGGTATATCTAAACCGAAACATAGTTGCTAAAACTGTAAGTTTTGGAATTTTGGATATCAAAAATTTCTATTCAGCAAAAGCCAAACAACCAGCTTATCATGTATATGTAAATTCCAGACCGTTGTTATCAGAATTCAAGTTAGCAAAACTAAGCAACAAGGACTTTGATTCAATTCAAGCGACTTATGCTTATTTGGCTGGCAGGTTTGATGGCGATGGAACTATTGGAAAAGACATGCGCAGAGATTTAAGGATTAGTTATACTACCAAACTTGAAGCAGAAGCAGATAAAGAGCTTCTGGAAAAATTGGGCTTCAGGCTTTGCAAAGTATATTATTATAAAACCTCTGTTGCTTATGTCTTGTATGTGTCGAGGTTTGAAGCAGAAAAATTTATCGAAAAGATATTGCTTTATTCATTAAGGTTGCAGAATTCAGCGTTTGAATCCCGTAGAGACTTGATTGCTATTAAAAGCCAGCAATCGGATGCCAATTTGGCATAATACGGCCGGCTCCGTAATTGTTTGTCGCAAACGGAGATGGTATAGTCCGTACCATCCGCCTACGCTCTTAAATTAGAGAGCTTCGGCGGACACGCCATAGCCTTGCGCGAAGGCGTGTTAGTAATAATGGATTAATACGGTCGTCAGCTCGTGTCGTGAGATGTTCCCTTAAGTGGGAGAACGAGCGCAACCCCCGTGATATGTTGATTTTCATATCAGACTGCCGGCGTTTAAGCCGGAGGAAGGTGGGGATGACGTCAAATCAGCGTGGCTTTTACGCCCTGGGCGACACACGTGCTACAATGGGTAGGAACAAAGGGACGCAATACCGCAAGGTGGAGCAAATCCTCTCAAAAACTACCCTCAGTTCGGATTGAGGGCTGCAACTCGCCCTCATGAAGCTGGAATCGCTAGTAACCGTGAATCAGCCTCGTCACGGTGAATACGTTCTCGGGTTTTGTACACACCGCCCGTCACGTCATGGAAGTGGGCAGTGCCCAAAGATCTCGCAAGAGGTTTAAGGCAAGGTTCATGACTGGGACGAAGTCAACTTACGGCTTCCTATGCGAGCAATCGCATAAGCAAAATCTAACTATATCGGTGAACTCCTAAAGTAACGTTTAGGACAATACCGAGGGAAGTTAGGCTAGAAGCGCGAGTATGTCTCAAACAAAACTTGGTAATCAGATTAAACGAGCGGCATTAACGCCACAAGAAATTGAGGTTGTTATAGCTTGTTTGATCGGTGATGGCACAATTTGTAAGTCTGGCAACGGTAGATATTATCGACTCCGTATCGAGCACTCGGCTCGGCACAAAGAGTACGTTGAATGGAAGTACAATCTTTTGAAAAGATTATGTATTTCGCAAATTCAATATCTTCCATCCAACGATTCTTACAAAGTAGGCACAGTAGGCCATCCAGAAATTACCACGTTAAGAAAAGTTTGGTATCCATCAGAAGTAAAACAAGTTGCTGCCAATTTCAGGCTAACGCCTTTGATGATAGCAATCTGGTTCATGGACGATGGCACTAAGCATCGAGACACTGTGGACATTTCAGTCCACAACTTCTCTGATGAAAGCATAGAGATCTTAAAGAACGAATTACTAAGATACGGCATTGAAACTACAGTTAATTCGGATTCAAAAGGTTCTCGGCTCTACATCATTAAGAGAATTTATCCGCTCTTTAAAGAACTTGTTAAACCGTACATTGTAAAATGTATGGCATACAAGTTGCCCTAACCCCGTAGAGACTATACGTTAGCTCCAAGGAAACTTGGATGAAGATATAGTCCGGCACTCTTAGTAATAAGAGATTACAGTCGCGTAACAAGGCATCGGTAGCGGAAGCTGTCGATGGATCACCTCCTTTCTAAGGAGAAATTACTTGACCAGACCGCAATTCGTTGCGTCTGTCAAGCCAATATGGTCGTTTATCAGGTTTTATACCCTGATAGAACATCAAAGGACTTCAAAGTGAAAAGACGATTTTTACTCTGAATTTCGCAAGAAATTTGGAGACTTATTCCCAATAAATTGTTTGCAAATTTGAAACCGCCGGAAGGCGGTTTTTTGGTAAAAAAAATCGACGTCTGTGACGCCGATGAGCTAGAGTCCGAATGGCGGGATGAGTGCCTTGAGGCGAGCCAGAGCTTTGGGCACGGCTTTGAAGATCAGCTTTTCTCTGCCGTCCCAGTAGTAGTCTGGTTCTTCGCTGACCAACTGGGCTCCGCAGGCTTTGGCAACGCCAATCATGGCTCCCCGATTGGTCGTCCCAAACGCCTCCTGGAATCCCATCTGCAGGAATCTGTCGCCAAGTGCCACGAGGAGCCGCATGCTCACAGTTCCATACCGGTAGCGTGATTCAGGAAGCACGCTCATGCCGGTCATCCACGCTTCGCGAATGTTGGTGATGCCAATCACTACGCCGACAACGAGATCGCGCTGCTCAGCGATGAGGATCGAGTCTCTCTGAAACCGACAAAGCCTCGACAGGCTATACCGGTTATGGCCCTCGGGGAACCCACGACGGTAGCAATCCACCAGCCCTTCAAAGTCCCTCGTTCTGAAGTTTCGGATCATTATCATCCCGCTTCCTCCTTAATTCGGTATTATATATGGAATTTTAATCCGCCGGAAGGTGGTTTTTTTGTAGCTCTGTTTCAGCCCGCAGCCCTTGACTTGCGAAGCGGTAATAGGTTATTCTCTAATGTCAAAGGAGGAGCGCATGAGTGAAATACTGGACTTCGTGGTGAATTCGGCTGACGTCATCTTTTACGGTATGCTGGTGATTGGAGTAATAGGGCTGGCAATCGGCTGGTTCTGCATCCCGACGAAGGCGCGTGGTAAAACCAACGCCGGTGCCATCGCGGAAGGCGACTGGTACGTCAAGGATATCGGCGTTACCAAGAACTTGGTTGCCTTGGAGCTACTCCGCATCACCAGACCCTGCCGTACATATGTCGGGTTTGGTTCGGACCATCCGGACTTTGAGGTTCTGAAGCGAGTCACAAAGCTTCAATCACTCAAGTTTCGGTTTCAGGCTGAACCAGTAGAGGGGGTGTTCCGCGACACCAACACTTCTGCGTACCTGCGCCTTGAGTCTGCCGGTAACGTTTGGTAACCTTCCGACAGCTCTCTTTTTTTGTGATATTGAACAATTTCTGAAAATATGCTATAATATATAAGTGAGTATAAACATTAAAATGATATTTATGGACCAACCAAAGCCCGAGGGAGAAGTTTGCACCATGTGTAATCACATGCACAAGCCAGATGGCACATGTGATTGCGGCTGTGCCTAGTTCTCCTAAAACCGCCCAGTCATTCGACCGGGCGGTTTTTGTTTATCCTTGTTTTGACGCCGGGCGGAATTTGTAGTATACTTACCCCGTGCAAAATAGTTATCTTAAGAAAAGTCGTCGAATTTCACAATAAATATTTTTGCCCGCCTAGACTCGACATTAGTCGAGGCTGGCCACTTAATCAATTAATCACAATAAATCATGAATGGTGTAATCAAGAAAAAGACCGACAAGGGTTTTGGATTCATTACCGTTGAAGGTCAAGAAAAAGATTTATTCTTCCACAGCAATTCGCTGGTAGGAGTTACCTTCGATGAGCTCAAAGAGGGCGATTCAGTCACCTTTGACACGGAAGAAACCCCTAAGGGTAAGAACGCGGTCAACGTCCAGCGCGTTTAAGACCTCTAACAAAAAAACCGCCCCTCGACAAACTCGGGGCGGTTTTTTGTTATTTGGCTTCCGGAGTTACCGTGGTCGCGGGTGTCGCGGGCTCAGCGGGAGTTTCCACAGCTCCGGTTTGTTTGACGTTAGTATCCATACTATTTGCATCCTTTCCCTGATTACTTTGCCCCGACCATCCACGGATTAGGTGACTGTCTTGATATCAAGACTAAGCAATTAATTATAGCTGTTATGGGGCGAGGTGTCCATAGCTGACAATCTAATGCGTAACAGTCACGAGGTAGCCCATGATGAGAAGTCCCGCGACAAAGGGGATGAGGATGCGGTAGACATGTTTGTGCGCCGCTCGGTGATGGATTTCGGGGATAAGGTCAGAGGCGGCGATGTAAAGGAAGATGCCCGCAACCCCGGCTAGCAGATATGGCAGTGCCACTTCCAGGCTCTGTGCGGCCAGGTAGCCAGCCAACACGCCGAGTAGAGTTAAGAGTGAAGACAGAAGATTGACCGTAATAATTTTGGCTTTGGACCAGCCTAGATCCAAAAGGATGCTGAAGTCGCCGATTTCTTGCGGCACTTCGTGAGCAGCAATGGCCAGGGTCGCGGTTAGGCCCAGCGCCGGCTCAGCCACGTAAGCAAGAGCGATTGCCACGCCATCCAAAAAGTTGTGGAAGCTGTCGCCGGTGATAATCAGCCAGGGCAGAGATTCGGTGTGCTCTTTGTGGTCGAGGGGATTTTCGGCTCGGTGATTGGTGTGCATATGGCGCATAATCAAGCGCTCCAAACTGAAAAAAACAAAGAACCCGACCAAAACGGCGATGAACACGCGATGCGGTTCAGTTACCGACTCCACCGCCTCAGGGATTAAGTCTAAGAAACTGACAGCCAAAAACGACCCGGCCGCAAAAGCCAATAGCAGAGTCATGATTTTTTTGATGGCCGCCGATTGCCACAAAAGCAGGACGCCGCCGATGAGCGATAGCGCCCCCCCGAGAAGCCCATACAAAATAAGTGTCATGAGTTAAAGTATATGCTATATTATAGCCATGGGCAAACTTGACCGAAAAACATTTTTTAACCTGTTCGGCTTTGAGGAAGTCAAAAAACGCGAACAGATTTTGCGAAGCTACAAAGCCAAGGCTGACGCCAAGCGGACCTTTGCCGAAAAGCTGGCTGATCAGATGACCGGCAGCTTCGGCAGCATGACGTTTTTGGTATTAAACGTGATTTTTTTCACAGTTTGGCTGCTGATCAACACCGGCCGGATTGCCGGAGCGGAAATTTTTGACCCCTTCCCGTTTGTTTTGTTGACCATGGTTGTGTCGCTGGAAGCGATTTTTTTGGCGATCTTCGTCTTGATTTCCCAAAACCGGGCGGCCAAGATTGAGGACATCCGTGAGGAAGTGGAATTGCAAATCAACATCATTGCCGAGAAAGAAGTCACGAAGCTCATGAAAATGGTGGCTTTGCTTTTGGAGAAACACGGCATTGACCTGCAAGAGGATCAGGAGCTTCAGAAGATGCTCAAAACCGTGAGCGCCACTGAACTTGAGAAGAGGCTGGAAAAAGAGATTTCTTAAATTTACAACCGGAGTATAGCCTGAACCATAGAACAACTTTTCCTCGGACCGGGTTTATGGCAGCTTGGATTATTCGGGTCTGCGTCTGATCACATGCGCCGGAACCTACAGCCGGCTCAAGGGCCATTTTTCTGACAATTTGGTGGTAGTGGTATATGCGGCAGACCGGTAATTTTGTATACTATAGAACATCAGGATTTCCCGAGGAGGGTTGATATGAAGAAATGGCTGGCGGTGGGTCTGGGCATTGGAGTTGTGGCCGGCGGAATCTTTTTTGCGGCCAGAACATGGCAGTGGCTGGCGGCGAAGATCAGAAGGCCCTGGGACGAGGATTACGTTTCCGAAGAAACCCTATTCCGGCTGCGGCTATTGGACGATGATAAGCGCCGCGATATCTGAAGGGCAGGATTTGCAATTTAAGTCCTGTCCTTGCTCGTTGGGGCGATTTTTGTTAAAGTATTGAAGCAAAAATAGAGATTTAGCGTTTTGGTGCGGGGTCACCTGACCCAGAAGTAGAATTTTTATAATCTGCCTTGCTGATGGGCGCGTAGCTCAGGCGGTTATCCCAGTAGTAGATGCTTCACATCACTACGGGACAGGGAGCGCTACCCCGCACCTGCTATAATTTATCAATTATTCCTTGCTGTTGGGCGACTAGCTCAGGTGGTTAGAGCGCGTCACTGATAATGACGAGGTCGATGGTTCGAGTCCATCGTCGCCCACCAGCAGGGCATAATTATAGGGCAGCGCGCCTGCCCCGTACCAAACGCGTAGCGTTTTGGTGCGGGGTCACTGATAATGACGAGGTCGATGGTTCGAGTCCATCGTCGCCCACCAAAATCGCAAAGCGATTTTGCCTCGAGCGAGCGTAGCGAGTCGAGAGGCTAAAGATGTGGTATTTTTACATAGCAAGGTGCATTGATAAAAGTTTATATTGCGGTATTAGCAGTAACACCTTGAACCGTATTATTCGCCATAATAATCGCCGAGGCGCAAAATGGTTTACGAAGCATGGAAGCACAAATCAAGCGTTGGTCGAGAATAAAAAAAGAAAAATTAATTAACGGAGAATACCCCTCGGCTCGACTGAAGGCTTAGTCTCGCTTGGGGTAAAAATTTTTTCAAAATTTTTATGAGATTTGTCTGGGGAATGGTTTGGGTAGTGATAGGGTTTTTGCTAATTAGATACAATTACCTGCTGGTGGGATTTTTTGGCCATGTGCCGTGGGCCGAACAGCACATTGGTGGTGGGGGGACATACACACTTTACAAAATCGTCGGAGTCATCGTCATTATCCTCGGCATGCTGTACGCCTTCAATGCTGTTGGCTTCCTTACCGGCCCAGCCGGCACCCTGTTTCCTTCGCAATAATTACTCGGGCCATTAGCATAGTGGTAGTGCACCCGGCCGCGCCCCGTAGTCAACCGTAGGTTGTACTATCGGGGTTTGCACCCCGTACTAAATTTTTGATATTTGTTTTGTTGGGCCGTTAGCTCATTTGGTAGAGCGCCACATTTGCAATGTGGAGGTGACCGGTTCGAGCCCGGTACGGTCCACCAGGATAAGAATCAAAAATTAGTACGGGGCAAGTCCGGCGGGTGCGAGTTCGATTCTCGCACGGTCCACCAGGATAAGTGATTTTCAAAAAATTAGTACGGGGCAAGTCCGGTGGGTGCGAGTTCGATTCTCCCATGCTCCACCAGAATTCAGCATAGATTTGAGAATCGCCGGCAAGGCGATTTTTTGATATGATTAGATCATGGATACTCAAGAATATATTTGTGAGACTTGTGGAGGAAATCATCCCACCGATGCACATCAAGACAATCTTGAAAATCGTCCGGAAGTCTCCATAGATCGGTTACTATCGGATACTCCTGAATCTCGACCAGCTGAACAAAAAAGAGAGTTTTCTGTTGAAATTAAGGGACAAAAATTCGATTTTTTAGAAATCCAATCGGTTGAATCTTCAGATACCTTGCTTATACATCTTCCCGGGTTCGGGGAAGACGCCGAGCAATATGCCGAGCCCATGCACGTCTTAATGGAAAAGAGCTACCGTACCGTCGCCTTGAAAAGATACGGGGAAGTATTTTCGAGAGAACTCTTAGTAGAGGCGCTGGGACAAGTAATTCAATCAAGTGGAAAACAAAATACAGTTTTTCATGGAGATTCTTTTGGCGCGGCTGTTGTATACGACTTGATTAGTAACCCTGCCGATCGTGAATTTCTAAAAAGAAACAACGTAGTGGGTGCCATTTTAGAAGCACCTTTCTTGGATAAAAATCATCTTAAAGGCAAAGCACGATTAATTCCAGACGAAGTACTTATACGAGGAAGTATGCTGTTTGATAAAGTCAGGAATCTACGGTCCTTAACACCGCGACAGGACATGGTGGAGTTATCGCCTTCTGAAAAAAAGAGCATAATAAGGGAGGCGTTGCGAGAGAAAAAAGGCGAAAGAAAAATTGAGGTGCCAATTCACGTTGTTTTTGTTGAAGATGAGAGTCTGTCTGATAATGAGAAAATTATGAAGACTTTGCAGAGTCAAGGGCAGGAAGTTAGTTCCATTACGGTCATGAGCGCTGATGACAATAGACATCATATTGCAGATGGGCAATATGAAGATATGTGGAGAGAAGAAAAAGAAGCGATAGACGTTTTCGTGAAGCCAGTTTAGCGCTAAAGCCAAAGCAGTTTTCCACCTCAACTTCGCTGAAGCTACGTCGGGCAGGCTGATCAGTTCTGCTCCATCAAAGTTGTTTGGTAATTTTATTATCTTAAAACCCCCGATCATAAACTCGGGGGTTTTCGTAAGGCCAGGTACTAGAAATTTGACTTAGAATACTCCGTATTTGTTGCGCACGGCCCACATGTCGCTTTCGGAAATTTTGTTTTGCTGCAGGAGGTTTTGAAGTTTAGTCTTAATTTCACTTTTGGTTATCCCTTGTCCGCCAATGCTTTGTTTGAAAGCTTCAGCCACGTGCCAGCGCGCGTTGGGGCTTAGCGATGCAGTTTTGCCGCTTTTCAAATCTTGCTCGACGTGGTAGCCGAAACCGCTTTTGAACATTGACTCATCATGGTAGGCGCCGGCGCGCAAATCCAATTTTTTCGGCCCGCTTGGCTGGTTTGGCATACTTGGCTTCATCGCCATCCTCGAAGGCGGAGCGCCGAAACTCGGCTTACCCATCGCCGTTTTCCAGACTTCGTTTAGTAATCCCATATTTTTGTTATTGTTTCCTTTTTGGATTATTTCTATATATAATTATAGCATAATTTAGTAAAAATTTCAATAGCATGATTGTGAAAGCCATTAGGACAAGAATTTTTTTGGAAGGCGAGAACCTGGTGCGTTTTATAACTAAGTACGTCCCGAAACTTCCTGACAGATCGATTTTGGTCGTGACTTCCAAAATTGTCGCCCTGGCGGAAAAAAGGACGGCCAAATATGAAGGGCGGGCCGCGAAAGAAAAATTGATTCGCGCCGAAAGCGAATGGGCCATCCGCACCAAGTACGTGTTTGCCACGCTCAAAGACGGGGCATTGGTGGCCAGCGCCGGCATCGATGAATCAAATGCCAACGGCAAGTTAATCATGCTGCCCAAGGACAGCATGAGAACGGCTCAATATCTCCGCCGCAGATTGATGAAGGCGCATAGGCTAAATAAATTAGGAATTTTGATAACTGACAGCCGCGTGGCTCCGCTGCGCACGGGGGTCTTGGGCATCGCCATGGGTTATGCGGGATTCGGAGCGCTTCGCGATTACCGAGGAACAAAGGATATTTTTGGGCGCAAACTCAAGTACACTCAAACCAATGTCGCTGATGGCTTGGCTACTGCCGCGACACTGGTCATGGGCGAAGGCAAGGAACAGACTCCGATAGCGGTGATTAAAAATGCTCCCGTTCAGTTCAAGAATAAGGTTATGAAGCACGAACTTCGTATTGATGTTAGGGATGACATGTACGGACCCCTGTTCAAATCTTTCCCAACCAGGGCGGGGAGAAAAAGTTGACGTCGAATTGAATATTCATTATAATTTTGGAGTAGTTGAGGTGGAAAACTCTCAGAAATTCAAATAAAATGCTATTTGGCAAACCCAAAAGTCAGTTAGGTGTCGATATCGGCACTTCCAACATCAAAATCGTTCAGTTGCGGCCCAAAGATAACAAATTCGTGTTGGAAACTTACGGGACCGTCAACGTAGCATACCAGCTGTCTAATAAAGACAGCATCAGCTCCATAACCCAAACCGCTCAGCTGCTTAAGAATTTGCTCCAGAAATCGGGAGTGACCACCCACAAAGTCATTGCCTCCCTGCCCAACAGCGTGGTTTTTACGTCCGTCATCGAGATGCCCAAAATTCCGGAGGATGAACTGGGCACGGCCATTGAATTTGAAGCCAAAAAGTACGTGCCACTGCCGCTTGAGGAAGTCGCGCTGTCCTGGAGTGTGATAGAAGAGCGGACAAAAAAAATCACCAAAGACACCAAAGACACCAATTTGGGGTCACCGACCGGTAACACCAAGACCAAGGTGCTGCTGACCGCAGTACCGACCGCGGTCGTCGACAATTACATCAAGGTTTTTCACGAAGCGGGGCTGGAGCCGGAAGCTTTGGAAATCGAAGCGCTGTCGCTTATCCGCTCTCTTGTCGGCGAGGATTTGAACACGATCGTGCTGATTGACGTCGGGGCCAAGAATACAAGCATCAATTTGGTGGACAACGGATACTTAAGGCTTTCCAAAAATTTGACTGTTGGCGGCGATACAGTAACCACCTCGATCGCCCAAAGCTTGTCCGTGAATTTCGCCCGCGCCGAGCAATTCAAAAAAGATTTCGGATTAACCAGCCAAAACCAGCAGATTCCCCAAGTCATGCGCCCAATTTTGGACATCATCAAAAATGAAACCGTGCAGCTTATCAATTTGTTTGAAAGCCGAGGTGAGAAAATCGACAAAGTTTTGCTCTCCGGCGGCGGGGCCAAGCTTCCCAATTTAAGCGAATATTTTTCCACGGTCGGCAAGCCGGTCTCCCTGGCCGCCCCCTGGTCCAATGTGCTCTACCCACCGGAACTCAAAGGGTTAGTTGAACCATTAGGCCTCAACCTCGCCGTAGCCGCCGGCTTGGCCATGCGACACAGCGGAGATTAAAGAGAAAAGATAAAAAAGTGCAGGAAATCAACTTACTAAAAAGTCAGCTTAAGGACACCACTCATCTTTGGCAAACGCGGGCCAGGATTATGACTATGGCCTTGACGTTTTTGCTTATTTTGGAGTTGGGAGGAAGCGGAATTCTTTACGTGCTTTCCAAATCGACCCAAAGCAAAATCACGGCAGGATTGGCCGATAATCAACAAACCCAAAATCGAATAAACGAGCAAGAAAGCCAGCTGACTCCCGCAAAAGCCTTTCAAGCCCAAACCCAAAATTTAGGCAATTTGCTTGGCTTACATATTTATTGGTCAAATTTTTTCGAGGAATTGTCAGCCCGGACATTCAACAAGGCGAGCTTCCAAAACATCAGCGCCGATCAATCCGGCAGCATCCACTTGGAAGGCTTAGTCAAGAATTATTCCGAGTTGGGCAAGTTGCTCTTGGGCCTTTCGACCTCAAGCCAGTTTGAAGAAGTCAAACTTTTGTCCTCTTCCCCGTCCACGGGAGAAATTTCCGGCCTGTCCTTTTCGATCGACTTAAAAGTAAAAAAAGCTTTGTTGTATAAATAATCAAACAATGCAGAAGGATTTCAAAACCCAAAGCATGGCGGTTTCCCTGCTGACGCTGGTCTGTATTTTAGCCGGCTATTTTGGCGTATATAAGTTCTGGGAAAAATATTCAATAGCCGCAGCCCAGCAGAAAGTGGTTATTCGAGACGGTCAAACCCTCGCCGCCGCCCAAACTGAACTGAACCAATTTCTCGACCAATTCGAATCATTGGAAAAGGAGACTGAAATTGCTCGCAAGGCGTTGCCGACGAACGAAGAATTGGCTGTGCTTTTGGCCAGCATTGATGAGCTGTCCAAACTTTCCGGATTCGCCATTTCCACCATCAACCAAAACAGCAACCCGGATGTCGCAAAAGCGGTAACCCAATTTTCGGTGATTCCCATGGACCTGCAGATTAGCGGCAGCGGTTCTTATTTTTCGTTCAAAGATTTTCTGCGGCGGCTGGAATCGCACCTGCGGCTGATTGACGTATCCAATATCAATTTCCGGGTTGATGAGGTCGAGAATTTGCAAGTTGAAATGCGGGTTCGCACTTATTATCAGAAATAAAACAAATGCTTACAGCTAAGAAAAAAAGGGTCTATATCGGGATAATTATTTTCTGCATCGTGGCGACGATTGCGGTATTTGTTTTATACAAGCCTTCAGTCCCAACCTTGGATCTGTCTCAATTCCAAAGCCAAAATTCGACTGCTGCTTCCGGAGGCATTCGGGTCTTCCCGCAAAACAAGCAGTTTGACGAGTCGGTGTTCAAATTAAGCAAGTTTAAGTCCCTGACGGAATACCAGCCGATTGAATTGAACGAAGAGGAGCTGGGCAGGGAGAATCCATTTAAGCCGCAATTGTGATACAGCCTCAGCTTAAAACTCTGAATTTTGAAGACTTCCTGGTTGATAAAAATTTTTTAACCAAGGAGATCTTGACTAAGGCGCGGACTGAATCCAGCACAGCGCACCGCAATCTGTTTGACTACTTGATTTCCGAAAAATACCTGACCGAAGAACAACTGACCCAGGCCCGAGGACTTTTTTTTAATCTGCCTTACATTGATCTGCGCAACAGGCAGGTCAGAAAAGAAGTTTTGGAAATCGCCTCCAAGGAGACAATTTCCAATTACAAGTTCGCGCCGTTTGAATTGACTGATAACGTGCTAAAAGTGGCTTTGACCGATCCGACCAACCTCTCAGCCCTCGAGGCGCTGGAGTTTTTGTCCCAAAAGAAAAAATTTCACATCGAGCCGTATATCACCTCCCTTACCAGCTTCCAATCGGTCTTTCATCGCAGCGGCAATATCACCACCGAAGTCACGGCGGCGCTAAATGAGGTTGAGCAGGAAAAGCAGGAAAAGCAAAAAACCACCAAAGTGTTCAAAGTGTTCGAGTCGGTGGTGGAGCAAAAGATCATTGACGAGGCTCCGATTTCGAAAATCGTTGACGTGGTCATCCGCCACGCCATTGAGGGCCGGGCATCTGACATCCACATTGAGCCTTCGGAAGAAGATTTGCGTGTCCGCTATCGGATTGACGGCATTCTCCACAGTTCCCTGATTTTACCTAAAGCCGTTCATGCCGCGATCATCTCAAGGATAAAAATTTTATCCAACCTAAAAATTGACGAACAACGGCTGCCTCAAGACGGCAGGTTTCACATCGATCTCGACGGCAAATCGATTGATTTCCGGGTTTCGACCTTTCCCACCATAGTCGGGGAAAAGATCGTGCTGAGAATTTTGGACAAGTCCAGCGGCGCTCCGACTCTGGAGGAACTGGGTGTGACTGGGCGCGCCATGAAGATCATGAACGAGGCTATCAAACGCCCTTATGGCATGTTTCTCATGACCGGCCCTACGGGCAGCGGCAAATCAACCACGCTCTATGCCGTCTTAAGCATACTCAATAAGCCGGGGGTCAATATCGTGACGTTGGAAGATCCGGTGGAGTATTTCATTGACGGGGTCAACCAGGCGCAGATCCGGCCGGAGATCGGGTTGACTTTTGCCTCGGGCTTGCGCTCGATCTTGCGGCAGGACCCCAACATCATCATGGTCGGCGAGATCCGGGACCGCGAAACGGCGGATCTGGCTGTGAATTCGGCGCTGACCGGACATTTGGTGTTTTCGACCCTGCACACGAACAGTGCCGCCGGCGCCATCCCTCGCCTCATGGATATGGGTATCGAGCCTTTTTTGATGACCGCCTCAGTCAACCTGCTGGCGGCCCAGCGGCTGGTTCGCAAAATTTGCGGCAAATGCAAAACTAGCGCCGACGTTTCCGATGCTTTTTCCGAAATGATTAAGTCCGAACTGAGGGGTGTATCGGAAGAAGAGTTAAACGGCGCGGACCCGAAGCACCCGAAACTGTCTGTCGGCCGAGGCTGCCCGGTTTGTTCCAACAGCGGCTTTCGCGGCCGCATCGGGATTTTTGAAGTGCTGCCGGTGACCAAAACTATCCAGAATTTAATCAACGATCGTGCGGGCGAGAATAAAATCCTGGAAACCGCCATCGCCGAAGGCATGATCCTGATGCGGCAGGATGGACTGATTAAGGCGCTTAAGGGACTGACGACCATCGAAGAGGTCGTCCGTGCCACCAAGGAAGAATGATATGCGGGAAATTTTATTCGTCCATCCGGATGAAAAACTGTTGGTTATTTACCAGCAGAAGCTCAAACCTCACTTCAAGGTTCATTCAGCCGTAGACGGGCTTTCGGCCGTAAGAAAAATTCGACTGATATCGCCGCAGGCCGTAATCAGCGAATACCGTTTGCCCTTGCTTTCCGGCAAAGCATTGGTCCGATTCGTCCGCAGCTATAGCCCGACCGCAACCATTCCGTTTATCTTCTTTTCCCAGGAACACTTCGACCCGCAAGCGCTGAATCTGGGAGCTAATGATTGGTTAAGCCAGCAAACCACGCCGCCCGATGTGGTGATTGAAAAAATTCATTATCATTTAGGAGTGAAGAATGTATAAGTCAATGGAGCTGGAAGTCAACAATTTGCTGATGCGCGTTTTGGAGCGCGGCGCGTCGGATTTACACCTAACCGCAGGTAAACCGCCGACTCTGCGGATCGACAGCAACCTCACCGAGCTCAAGGATTTCGAAGTGCTTTCAGGCAATGCCATCGCCTCCCTAATCGACGTTCTGTTGGGGAGCGAAGACAAGCGCAAACAATTCAAGGAGGATAGGGAATTGGACTTGTCCTTCTCGTTTAAGGACAACGTTCGGTTTCGAGTTAACGTCTATTACCAGAAAGGCTATCCGGCCGCCGCCTTGCGCTTGATACCCAATAAAATCAAAACCGTGGAAGAGCTGGGTTTGCCGCCGCAGATTAAAAGCTTTGTCAATTTCGCCCAGGGACTGGTGCTGATCGTCGGCCCAACCGGACACGGCAAATCCACGACGCTGGCTTCCTTGATTGATTTGATCAACCACAGCCGCGCGGAAAATATCGTAACTGTCGAAGATCCGATTGAATATATCTACACCGCCGACCGCTGCATAATTAATCAGCGGGAGGTGGGCATGGATACCAAATCGTTCGGCCGAGCGTTGCGCTCGGTGCTAAGAGAGGATGCGGATGTGGTACTGGTGGGGGAAATGCGGGATTTGGAATCCATCGCCACTACCATCACCATTGCCGAGACCGGGCATCTGGTGTTTGCCACCCTGCATACCAACAATGCCGCGCAGACCATTGACAGGATTATCGACGTCTTTCCGGCTTACCAGCAAAACCAAATCCGCTCGCAGCTTGCCAACATTTTAGTCGGTGTCATGTCGCAGAGGCTGCTGCCCAAAATTGGCGGTGGGCGCATGCCGGCCATGGAAATCATGATCACCAACAACGCCGTGGCCAATGTCATACGGGAAGGCAAAACTTACGAATTGCCCAATATCATCCACACCAGTGCTTCATCCGGCATGGTTTCGCTGGATAAAAGCCTGGCTGATTTGGTCAGAAGCAATGTTGTCAAAGTCGAAGATGTTTTGCCTTATGTTTCCGACCACGATACGTTCGACGGCATTTTAAGGAGATAATTGATTTAACAAAATGGAATTTGCTTATCAAGCACGGGATAAGGAGGGGATGATGCGGACCGGGACTGTGGAAGCGGCCACCGAGGTTTTGGCTTATGACATGCTGCAGGAGCATGGATTGATCGTCATCAAGATCATTCCAGCCGGCAAGGTGACGCTGTTTTCTGAGTTCGCTTTTTTGGATAGGGTTTCGCTGAAAGATTTGGTTTTGTTTTCCCGCCAACTCTCAACCCTGATTAACGCCAAGGTGCCGATCGTGACGGCGCTTCGGGTTTTGAAAAGCCAGGTTTCTTCACGCAGGCTCCAGAAAATCATTGATGAAGTCACGACCAAAGTGGAAAACGGCGACAGCCTGTCCTCCGCGCTGGCAGCCTATCCGAAGATTTTCAGCGACCTTTACATCAACATGATCAAATCAGGAGAGCTGGCCGGGAGCATGGATGAGTCGCTGATGTACCTGGCCAACCAGTTGGAGAAAGATTATGACCTCCGCTCAAAAATAATTTCCTCGCTGACCTATCCGGCGTTCATTGTGGTGGCATTGTTCGTGGTCGGGATATTGATGTTTATCTACGTTTTACCCCCTTTGGTTTCAATCCTGCAAGAACAAGCGGTCAGCTTGCCGTTCACGACCAAGATCTTGATTGCCATCACCAATGCCGTCCAGCATTATTGGTGGTTATTGCTGATACTCCTGGCGGGATTGATCGTGGGCTTGAGGATCTATATCCAAACCACGGTTGGCCGCTACGTCATGGATTACCTCAAACTGCACTTGCCGGTTTTCGGGAAATTGTTCAAAAATATTTACCTCTCTCGTTTCTCAAGAAACTTGGCCACGCTGGTAGCCGGCGGCATTCCCATAGTCAGGGCGCTGGATTCGGTTGCCGACACGGTGGGAAACCAGATTTATAAGGACATCATCCACGATGCCGCCTATCAAGTCAAAAACGGCAAAACCATTGCCAGCTCCTTAAGCGGCAAGCGGGACGTGCCGGAAGTTTTGGCTCAGATGACCCAGATCGGCGAGCAGACCGGGAACCTGCAGGACATTATGGCCAAGATTGCTTCCTTTTACGAGAAGGAAGTCGAGTCTATGCTGAGGGTTTTGACCACGCTGATTGAGCCTTTGATCATGATGCTTCTGGGCTTGGCGGTGGCGGTCATGGTTGCAGGAATTTTATTGCCGATATATAATTTAGCCAGTACAGCATAGAGTCCTTAATGATACAAAAGGCTTGGAAGGGGGTGAACTAATTGAAGTATATCAAATCTCAAAAAGGGTTCACTTTGATTGAATTGTTGGTGGTTATCGCCATTATCGGCATTTTGGCCGCTGTGGTGTTGGTTTCTCTTAACTCCGCCAGACAGAAATCCAGAGATGCCCGCAGGCTTGCGGATATCAGGCAAATCCAAACCGCTATGGAGTTGTTTTATAACGACAACAACAGCTATCCTGATGACGGCGGAGCTTCGCCGACAGCCACGGACGGCACCCCGGCTTGGAGCACATATATGTCGCTTTGGCCGGTCGCACCTACCCCGGAAGATGGTACCTGCACTGCAGCAAACAATGCCTACGTTTACACCGGACGTAACGCGGGTGACAGCGCAGATGACGCATCTGACCCGGCGTTTTACCGTGTCGCGTTTTGTTTGGGTGCGCTTACCGGCGGACAAGCCGCGGGTACGCATAATGCCACCCCATCTGGCATCAACTAAGGTTTAAGGATAGATTTCCAGCCCCACATTGTGGAGCTGGACTTGTATACTTAAAAATCACGTATCATGAATCACGTAACACGCAACAAAAATTCAGGGTTTACCCTGATCGAGCTTCTTGTGGTCGTAGCCATAATTGGGCTTTTGGCGTCCATTGTTTTGGTGGGTATGGGCAACGCGCGCATCAAAGGCCGGGATGCCAAACGCTTGTCTGACACGCAGGCAGTCAAATCAGGCTTAGATATTTATTACAGTTTCGGCTCAGGCTATCCTGCAACCACGGAATGGGATAATGCCCAAAACAATCTCACTCAGCTGGCCTGCTCGGGCCAAACCGCGTTCAAACCGCCGCAGGACCCGATCAACACCAGCAATCCCGCGTTTGACTATGTTTACACCCAGGGCGGCACTGCCTCCACCGGCTGCGGCGGAAATGTCTACAGCACTTACAAGATTCAATTTACGACTGAAGGCGCCACTGGCATCGGGCCGGCCGGCACTTATTACCTGCATCCCGGCGGCATAACTTCCACAGCGCCGTTTTAAAATGTTTTTTGCGGTTTTCATCTTTGGCCTGATAATTGGCAGCTTTCTCAATGCTGCCATTTTTCGTTTGCATTCTGGAGAGGGAATAGTTAGCGGTCGTTCTAAATGCGTGCATTGCGGCCATGTGCTTGAAGCCCGAGATTTAGTGCCGGTCTTAAGCTTTATTTTTTTGCGCGGCCGGTGCCGTTATTGCAAAGCTCGGATTTCTTGGCAGTATCCAATTGTCGAGTTGATCACGTCGATAGCTTTTATTTTACTTGCGTCGAATTACGAATTACGAATTACGAATTACGAATTTTGGATTCAAGCATTTTTCATCTGCACTTTCATCATTATTGCAGTTTATGACTATAAGCATTACCTGATTTTGGACAAGGTTGTTTTTCCCTCACTCGGTTTTGCTTTTGTGTTTGCAGCGGTTAGTGGCCAACAGCCAATTGTTAATAGTCTGTTGGGGGCTCTGGCCATTGCCGGTTTTTTTGGACTCCAATACCTGCTCTCCAAGGGTCGTTGGATAGGCCTGGGAGACGTAAAATTCGGACTCCTATTTGGAGCGGTGCTCGGGCTCAAATTATCAGTTGCTGGCCTGTTTTTGGCTTACTTTATTGGAGCCTTGGCAGGTATGGCTTTGTTGGCCCTAAACAGGAAAAAACTTTCCGACAAACTGCCGTTTGGAGTTTTTTTGTCAACTGCGGCGATAGTTGTTTTACTGTATGGCGAGAAAATCCTCGCTTGGTATGAGAACTTGACAGGGCTATAAATAATTGATAACATTGTTTTAGTAAGCTTAATAATTACAAAATCGTTGATCCTGGGAATAGTAGTCTCGCTTGAAAGAGCGGGGTGAATGGGCCCAGGGGAGATGCTTGGGGCATTAGTCTCAAGCCGGTTTCCTCCGTAATCAAAGGATAATTGATGTCTGCCGAAAAACGGCACGAGTCAATGAGTAGAAAAACAGGGTGGCAACACGTGAGTTAAAGACTCTTCGTCCCTTGGCATATCTTTTGATATGCGCAGAGATGAGGAGTTTTTGTTTTGAATTTCACATGGAGGAACACCATGATCGGACAAGACACGAAAGTGCGCCCATCGGAAGAGGTCCGGCTTACCAGTGGCGGGGTGATTACACCCGTTCAGCTTGCGGAAGCGATCAGGTATCACGCTCAGGCCACAGGGACCGCACTTGAAGCGGTTACAGCCATGGTTGCCCGCAGCGAGCTGGTGCCGGTGTCGTGGACGAAAGGAGGAGTCATTCTTGTTTACAACAGCCCGAATGGGCTGTAGTGGAAACGCGCCGTAGTGAGCAATCAGGCAATCAGTCTCAAGCCTGTTGCTCACTACCTGGATTTAATTTAAACTTATTTTATGCGATTACGGAATAAAAAATATTTTGGCCAGTTTGGCGGTCAGTTTGTGCCGGAAACCTTGATGCAGCCCCTAACCGAGCTAGAAAGAGCTTACGTAAAATTCAAAAAGGACAAAAAAACCCAAGCCGAACTCAAATCATTGATTAAGGATTTTGTGGGACGTCCAACGCCTTTATATTTTGCTCAAAAACTTTCAAAAAAACTCGGCCAAATAATATATCTTAAGCGCGAGGATTTAACCCATACCGGGGCGCATAAAATAAATAACGCAGCCGGACAGGCGCTACTTGCCAAATTTATGGGCAAGAGGAGGGTAATTGCCGAGACCGGAGCGGGTCAGCACGGCGTGGCCACAGCCGCTGCGGCGGCAAAGTTGGGGCTGGAATGCGTGGTATACATGGGCAAAGTGGACATGGGGCGCCAGGCGCCGAATGTTTTGAGAATGAAATTATTGGGCGCCAAAGTCGTGCCAGTAGCCAGTGGCAGCCAAACCTTAAAGGACGCGATTAACGAAGCCCTTCGCGATTGGATTGCCAATGTCAGCACCACTCATTACTTGCTCGGATCGGTATTGGGCCCTTATCCATATCCCGCCATGGTCCGGGATTTTCAAAAAATTATCGGACAGGAAGCCAGAAAACAAATTTTGCAGGCCGAAGGCCGGCTGCCGGATTATTTAGTGGCCTGTGTCGGCGGCGGGAGCAATGCATTGGGCTTGTTCCATGATTTTTTGCCGGATAAAAAAGTCCAAATGATAGGAGTTGAGGCAGGCGGATTGGGAATCAAGTCAGGCAAACATGCGGCCAGATTTTTCGGCGGCAAGCTTGGGGTTTTGCACGGCACCAAATCCTACGTGCTGCAGGATAAATTTGGCCAGATTTTGACCACCCACAGCATTTCAGCGGGGCTTGATTATCCGAGCGTCGGGCCGGAACACAGCTTTTTACGCCAGCAAAAAAGAATCAGTTATGCATATATTACCGACAGGGAAGCTCTCGCCGGGCTTAAATTGTTGTCACAGCAAGAAGGAATTATCCCAGCTCTTGAGTCGGCGCACGCGGTCGCTTATGCTTCGAAACTGGCAAAAAAAATTTTCCACGGCAAATTAATTATTATCAATCTTTCAGGCCGGGGGGATAAGGACTTGGAAGCCATCAGAGATTTAGGAGTGATTCATGGATAGGATCGGTAAGTGTTTCAAAGAATTGCGCAGGCAGAAAAAGATGGCATTTATGCCTTTTGTCGTAGCCGGAGATCCTGATTATAAAACTAGCCTAAAAATTGTCCGCGAGCTGGTAAAAAACGCTGATTTTTTGGAACTGGGATTTCCCTACTCCGATCCTCTGGCTGACGGGCCGGTGATTCAGCGCGCGGACATGCGGGCATTGGCTTCGGGAATGAATTCCGACAGGGTGTTTAGGCTGATAAGCAAAATCAGAGTTTTTAGCGACATCCCGATTACAGTTTTAGCTTATGCCAATTTAGTTTACCGGCGGGGAGTTGATAAATTTTACCGGGATGCCGGTAGGGCTGGAATTGACGCAGTTCTGGTTCCTGACCTGCCGGTGGAAGAGTCAGACAAATTTGTGAAGGCCGCCAAGAAATACGGCATTGATTCGATTTTTTTGGTTGCCCAGACCACGACCAAAGCGAGGATGAAAAAAATCCTGAAGCAGGCATCAGGGTATCTTTATTTGGTTTCTATTCTGGGAGTTACCGGGATCCGAAAAGACATCGCCCCAGAAACTCTGGGCCTGATCAGGCAGCTTAAGAAATTAAGCAAGCTTCCGGTTGTGGTAGGGTTTGGCGTTTCCAATGCCAGGCAAATAAAGATTTTGAGAAAAGCCAAAGCGGACGGCGTGATCGTGGGCAGCGCCATAGTAAAGGTAATTGAAAAGTATAAGAGGAATCCATCGAGAGCTATTAAGGAATTTATTAAAGGCTTGAATTAAAATTAGCATAAGCTTGGTCAATCGCCTGGATTGCCTCCCGGTTTTGTGCTATAATGGGGAAAATTTAGATTTCCGAAACCAAATGAATAAAAAAACAGTATTTGCCACAATTGTCATACTTTTAATCGTCGTTGCCACGTGGTTCTGGTGGCAGGGCCAGGCCGCGGTTAAGGCTTATGAATTTGCCGGCCGGATTGAGAAAGTTGAAGGCCCGGTTATTTTTACCAAAGGCGTGTATGAAAACGCGCAAAACCCCAAGGGCTTAACTTTAGCCGAAGAGGATAAGCAGATTGTGGTCGGGGAGGACACCAAGCTGATTAAGATCACGCAATTTATGCCGACGGCGGCGGAATTGGAACAAAGCGGCGGCCAGTACCGGCCGCAAGATTTGAGGAGCGAACAGTCAGCGGGGTCACTGGATGATTTGGCGCAAGGCCTGACTGACGGCGTGTTTGCCAAATCCGACCGCAATATTTATGGGCAATCAAAATTTGTCGCCACAGAAATAACTTATTACGTCCGGGAGTATCCGCAGTAAGCGCGCGGGGGAGTGAAGAACAAAGCGGAAGCTGTCTTTAGCTTCCGTTTTTTGTTATAGTATTTTTTATTCCCAATTGATGGTTTGAGCAGGCATGATTTTTATATTCTGTTTAAGATGGCCTGGTTGAAATTTTTGAGCACTGGCTTGAAGTCCGCGTATTGCCTGGCGGTTTGCTCTTCAAAATCCAGCCGCAGATTGGAATCGGATTCAAAAATCACCCGGCCGTGAGAAATCACGTCGAAGCGCAACTCCAGGGGCGAGCGTTGCAACGGCACGATGTCCAGTTTTTTGCCCGGAAAAACCTGGGTGAGAATGTCGTATAAGTTCGTATAGAGCTGCACGAAGTCCTTTGAATCCGATTCAGGGTGCATCAAAATCGCGAGGTCTATGTCGCTTTCAGGTTGGGTCAGAGCTTCAGCCGTTGATCCAAAAACGTAAACAGCCGCCGCGCCCAAATTTTTAAGTTGTCCGGCAAGTTCTTTTTTCATTTCCATGCAGTCAGTATACCCCGCCTATTGACTTTTTTCAAATAGTGATATAATATATCTAATCTCAAGAAACGGCATGTTCTTTCCTCCGGCTGCACGCCGGAGCAATCCATAGGAGGGCGCCATGCGCCACACAACTTCGTTGTTCGTTCGTTCGTTCGTTGTGGCGCTTGGCATCATGTTTGCAAGCGCCTGTGAGACACAGGGGCCCGCTGCTCCGACGCCAAACCCAAACCCAAACCCTGGCCCGCCTCCCGGAGATAGCGTCCGCGCCAGCATCGGCGCCTTGGTAGGGATCTGGGACGGCAGTCCCGCACTCCACGGGGGGGTGTCCACTCTCTTGACCCCGGCTGAGGATGGATGCTACTATGGAGTGCAACAGCAAGGAGCGATTGATTTACCTGTAGTTCATCCTAGAGTGAAAGGGCGGTGGATCAAGCTCACACAACTCAGGGACCAGTTCGGGGGACAGGTCGTGATGAGTGAAAGAGTCTATCCTGATGAGAGTGCTATTGTCGGTGGGATCGGGTGGTACGGCGGTTTTATCGTTTTTCCGGATCGTCCTGGGACCATGGCCCATTACTTCCGTCTTGAAGAAGGGGGGGCAGATCTTCCAACTCCCACTCGAGAAGAACGGACCTACTGCATTGGCCGGCGGTAGAAGCGCGCGCAAACAAGAATCAGGCACGGTTTGGGACGGCGTGTTCCCAACCTTGCCTGATTCGTTTTTTTATGCTGTTACTATTCGAGAAATTGCCGGAGATAAAAAAAATTCGAAACCGCTGTTTCACCGGATTAAGTGATAAATTATGGCGTTAGTGTCAAGGACGAGCATATTGCGGCTTCAAAAAGCGCGGTCCCATTCCCGGCGTATTTTTTTTGCCATTTGGCGGCGTCAGGTATCCGTTTGCCTTTCCATAATCCGCCCAAACTCCGCCAAGCCAGTAAAGCGTTGGCCTGGTTTAGTTCATGCCAGGTTATTCGGTACTTTTTGAGAACCGAATTAACGGCAGTTTTGGCTTGCGTTAAATTTTGGATTTTATTCAGCGCCATAAATTCCCATTAATAAATAATAGTAATCCAGTTATTATACCCCGCCTATTGACTTTTTTCAAATAATGATATAATATATCCATTCTCAAGAAACAGTCAGTTCTTCCTCCTCGGCAAGCCCGGGGAGCCAATCTACAAGGAGGGCGCCATGCGCCGCACAACTTCATTGTTCGCCCGTTCGTTCGTTGTGGCGCTTGGCATCGTGTTTGCAAGCGCCTGCGGCGGGAATGGTCCCATCGCTCCCAGCCTCACTGTCTCCCCTTCGTCGGCCCAGGTCCAGATCGGAACGGCCACGACACTGACGGCGAGCCAGAGTGGTACGTGGTCAGTCACTCCAGCCAACTGCGGCAGCATTACTCCGGGCAACGGCGACCGCGTCGAGTTTCGTGGGCTGGCTCTCGGCACGTGCACGGCCAGGGTCAGCGCCTCTGGCCAGGATGCGACCTCGGTCATCACTGTGACCGCAGGTCCACCCGAGCCGGAACGCGCCCGCATCCTGGCACTCGAGTACCTCAAGCAGGGTGATCCAGACTGCCGAGGGGACGCATGTCCGCCTGGTCCGGTCAAGGATTTGCTGCCCGATGAGAACGGCTGCTACACGGCCGAGGTCGGGCAGGGAGTGATCAAGCTCCCGGTCTCGCACCCGGCCAAGCCCGGGCGGTGGCTCAGGCTACGCAATAACATTCTCGGATTCGTGAGGACAACGGAGTATCCTGACGAATCCAAGATCGTCGGCGGGATCGGCTGGAACACCGGGATCTTCTTCCCCAATGTGGGGGAAGTCCGAACCTTGCGGTTCGAGCTCGAGGAAGGCGGCGGAGATTTGCCGAGCAACACTCTCGACGTCCGAGAGTACAAGCTCTGCCGCAAATAGTGGCGCAAGCAAACAAAGATCAGGCACTGACAGGACTGAACACCCGCAGTTGCCTGGTTTTTGTTTTTGTGCTATAATATATATACGAAAAATACCGATTATAGAAATAAAATGCTAAACAAAATTTGGATTATAATTGCAGTTTCAGTGGGATTGCTGTTTTTTATTTTATCAGGACAAGTTTCTGCAGGTCCTAGGACCGATGACCCTTATCCTGGCGACGATGAGGTTACGGAAAACCCGCAATCGCCAACCGAAGATGTGACTTTTTCCATTTATTGCAAATCCGGCGGCGCATTTGGCGCGGGCCTTAAGAATTGCTATGGCAGCGGGCGCATTGGCATTGGCCAGATGTGGCGATTTGAGGCTGGAGTGGAAGCTGTGGACCCCACCGGCGGAGACGGCGACAGGGTGGCAGTGGTGGATGTGTGCATTAACAATACTGGCGTGCATAATTCCGGCAATGGTTATTGCTGGGCTCTGCCATATAATAGGGATTATAAAGAACCTATACCAAAAGATGATTTTGCCACCTACCGATATCTGGCCGCCACGGTCGTGGTGAAGGGGAGTGCCTTTAATGACCACTGGCATCAGCATCGGTTCTGGGGCTATGGCCGCAGCTCGGAAAGTTCCTTGAATGTGGCAGTTAATCCTGCCAGCGTTGAATTCGGCCAGACTGCCACAGTGTCGTGGAGCGCCAGATTTGGCAAAAATCCTTTGATGTTTGTGGGCGATGG